>ULMM01051808.1_pt1 | contig 25220 bp, 9 predicted proteins | sample 1951661 | NCBI WGS metagenome assembly ULMM01 (sample SAMEA4835551, study PRJEB28245) | human gut metagenome | biome: gut microbiome; material: fecal sample | place: Denmark | collected 2008 | reverse complement strand
CAGCCGTTGTGGCTTCTGACCATGATGTACGTAATTTTGTAACATTTTCTAATGTTTCACTTTCATGTGTCATATATCCTTTTACACATTCTACTAAATTTGGAATTAAATCAAATCTTCTCTGTAATTGAACATCTATTTGACTCCATGCATTTTGCGTTCTTTGCTTTAATGTAACTAATGAATTGTACATAATTGCTATTATAATAGCTAATACAATAATTACACCTAAAATAATCCACCACATAATGGTTTCCTCCTTTTCTTGCTTTTTACAGCTTTAATAACTCTAGTATATCATATAAATATTTTTTTAACAATATACCCCATTATATATTATAAATCTTGCAAGCATTATTATATGTATATTTTGCAATATCATCTATCTTCATATTTCTAAAATCAGCTATTTTCTGAGCTATATATCTCACATTTCTTGAATCATTTCTAGTTCCTCTAACTGGCTCTGGTGCTAAATATGGGCTATCAGTTTCAATTAAAATACGATCTAATGGAATCATATTTACTATTTCTTCTGCATTTTTAGAATTTTTAAATGTTACAGGTCCTGCTATTGAAATATAAAATCCCATCTTTAATGCTTCTTTTACCAATTCTCTATTAAATGGGCAACAATGAAATACTCCTTTTTTGTCTACTGGATTATCTTTTAATATCTGCAATGTATCCATTACAGCATCTCTTGTATGAATTACTATTGGTAGTTTATGTTTATTTGCAAGATCTATCTGCATTTTAAAAGCTTTCTTTTGCCAATCTTTATCTGTATCATAATGATAATCTAGTCCAATTTCTCCAACGGCTACAATCCTTCTTAGTTTATTTCCTATCATACGATTAGCCTCTATAAGTTCTTGCTCTTTTTCTAGCATTCTATTTATTTCATTAATATCACTCATAAAATTTTTGCTTAAGTCATTTGGTGAAATTCCGGCTGTTGTATATATATAATCATATTGTTTCGCAAGTTCTAGCCCATCACGAGATCCTTCTAAACTATATCCTGCACTAATAAATTTAGTTACACCACTCTCGTGTACTTTTCTTATTACTTCATCTCTATCTTCATTAAATTTCTCATCATCATAATGTGCATGATTATCAAATAATTCTAACATTATTATCCTCCTTTAGTATAAAAGACTCCCACTTTAATGGAAGTCTATATTTTATACGCAAACTGAAACATTTGCAACTGCATATTCTTTTAAATGTGATAAGCTAATATCTATGTCTGCTTTTTTTAAGTCCACTCCTATTAAATTAACATACGGTCTTCCTTGCTTATCATTTAATATCTCTATATTTTTCCAAGATACAGAATATTTATCATCTAAGTATTTTGATATTGCCTTAAATGTTGCTTCTTTTCCAGCAAATCTTGCTGCATAATGTTCATATCTCATTTTCTTCTTGCTTTCACAATATTTTATTTCTTTATCTGTAAATACCATTGTCTTGAATTTATCACTTTCTAATGCCTCTTCTATTCTGCTGACTTCTATTATATCAGTTCCCACTGTAACTTTCATATTTTATTCCCTTCATTTTTATTCTTAGCCAAGCCAGTTTAATAAATTTGCTATTCCAATTATGATAAACACAACTAACATGATTATTAAAAATCTTTTAGTTGATATGTTTTCATTCATTTTATTATTTTTATATAATAATTCGAATTGATTTTCTACCATTACATATAGCGAATCCATTTTCAATTCTTTTTCTACTTTTTCGCAAAATGTATCTTTGTCTGTTATATCAACTTCATATACATCTTGTGTGAATTTTACAAATGAATTGCGTGCTTTATCAAATAAATCAATATCATGAATGTCTTTATTTAATAGTTTTAAATATATTAATTTATATAATTCCATTATATATGCATATAAATGCTGCTCTTTCTCATCTTTAGGAATATAATAATCTTCACTTCTAAGATTTATTAATTCCATTTTTGTTCCTTGTTCATATTTAGTAACTTTTTTTATTGTTTTTATATCATCTGTTATTGCAAAACATATACCTGTATTAAAACATACTATTCTATCATTTCCTTTTTCGAATATATTACATGTATATCTACTGCAAACAGCAGCTTTTAGGTCATTGTCCATCTCTTTATATTCGTCTATGTCTTCTTTAAAATTTAAGTCAAATGTCCAGAACATAAAGCTTCTTGCTATTGGCAAGAAATAATCATATATTCCTTTATCTTTCTTCTTCTCAAATAGTTTAAGTGTAAATTTGTCCTCTAGTAATAATTCATAATAGCCTGCCATTCTTTTTTCATCAATTAAATATGGATGAATTTTCTTTTGTTCCATAAATCCTCCTTTTGACAGTATAACTGTCTTTCTCATACGTTAATTAATTATTCGTTTTCATCAGTATAATAATTTGCATTTAAATCTGGTGCTAGATGCCATCTTGCAATAAAGCTTACTACTGTATTCTGGCTTAATGTATATGTTGGATTAACTATTACTTTTCCTGTTGAGTCTATTGCTCCCCATTTGCCATCTTTCTTTACTCCTGCATAACCATATTCATTCTGCTCTGTTGCATCATCATAAATATAGTCTACTATTACAACTCCATTTTTATCTACAAATCCGTATTTACCATTTTGTTTTGATAAATATAATGTATTTGCAGAAAGTACATCTTTTATTTCTTTTTCTTCTAATCTAAAGTTGTAATATTTATATTCTCCGTCTTTTCTTACCTTTATATATCCTGATTTTGTATTTATCTCAGATACTATTCCTGTTGCTTTTACTTCAAAGTTTGCATCAATTAAATCTGTATTTCCATCTGCTCTATCAGCTTCTATAAATCCTTCTTCATTCATGTAATTTATTTTATTATACATAAATTGTACTTTTGTTTCACCCGATGTATTTATTATTCCATATTTATTATCTTTTTGTGCTATATAGTTTCCGTCAAATGCATAAGCTAGATATTGATAACCACCTTTTATAACATCATTTCCTTCTGCTGATATAACTGAATATTCATTTCCATTCTTAACTATGATGTTACTATTATCTATGCTTGTTGCTTGACTAAATTTATTCTTTAATTTTACTGTTCCATCTGCCGTAATAAGTTCTAAGTCTTGTCCTTCTTTTACAATATACATATTGCTTCCACATACACCTGTAATTTCAGTATATCTACAGCTTAATACCTGCTTTTTGTTATAATTGATTAATCCATATTTTCCACTTTCATCTTTTACAACATATCCATCTTCATATTTTCCTGTTAATGCTTTTATTTCTGTATATTTGTTTTCAATTATTACGCTTCCACTGCTATCTACTAATCCTTTTTTACCATCTAGATCTGTTACTAAACTATTGCTTACTCCTGTTAATGGTTCTATTGATGTATATTCACATGTTAGCAAGCCTTTTCCATTAAAATTAATTAGCCCATATTTTCCGTCTTTTTGTACTTTTAATACTGTTGTATCATAAAATATATTTCCGTATTTATCAATGTTCTGCACAGCTTCTACTTTATCATAATCCTCAAATAGCTTTTTAGAATTACTATCTACTGCATATGAATCAAATGTTCCTTTGTCCAAATCCACATTTTCTGAGCATATAAACACTGCTTTTGTTGAATCTGGAATAACTATCATGTCACTATATTCTGGTTTTATTACATATTCACCTTTTGAGTTTATTACTCCCCATTTACCATTCGTATATACTGAAATGAACGAATTGGCTACATTCTTACTTTCTACCTTCTTTGTATTTTTGGGCATTTTTATTATTAATACCACTGCCATTATTATAACTATTAATACGAATATTGTAGCTATAACTTTTTTTATATTTAATCGTGGCTCTCCACCATCATATCTTCTTCCTCTTCCCATATATTGTTTATAATAATCAATAAAACTGATATATTATAATCTCCTTTCTTATATAAAAGTCAATTATAATATATCAGTTTTCTAAGTTTTTTTCAAGTATTAAGCTATATATATATTATTTTTTCATAACTTTAAATACAATTACACTCATATCGTCCTTTGGTTTTCCTACACAGTTGTCTATTGCTTCTCTTAAAATTATATCTGCTATCCTTTCTGGAATATCAGTTTGTATGTCTTCTAGTAAATATTTAAGCCATAAATCTCTATTAGCAAATTCCATATTTGAATCTAGTATACCATCACTACACATTACTACGATATCTCCATCTTCTAAGTCTTTATCATAAGTATCAATTTGTATATTTTTCATGATTCCAGTAGGTAATGATGTTGATTTTATTAAACTTACATTTCTATTTTTCTTTACATAGGTTGGGCAAGCTCCGTTTTTAAGTAATTCCATATTTCCTGCATATAAGTCTAGAATTGATATATCTAATGTTGCATAGTTGTCGTCTTTATTAGCTGTTAGTATTGCTGAGTTTATTAGTTTTATTGATGTGTCTTTGTTAAATCCTGAGCCTAATAGTCTCTCTAACATACTTATTGCTATCTTACTGTTTTTCATAGCATCTGGTCCTGAACCCATTCCATCACTTATTGCATACATGTATTTTCCATCTCCTAATCGTATCTGAGAGATCATGTCTCCTGATACGATTGAGCCATCTTTCTTTGCTTTAGCAATTCCTGATTGAATTATATATTTATTAGCTGATATATATGTATAATTGCACATTTCTTTATTTAAACGTATTCCACACTTCTGATCTTGGATTGTTAATTGGTCTCCTAATACTTTGCTAGCAATTCTTGATATTGGCTTTATAGGGCATAACTTTCCTTCTGCATCATTACATATTGACGTATACGCATTTATTATATATCTTCCTGATTCTTCTTGCTTAATATTTATATCTTGTAATTGTATGTTTTTATTTTTTAGTTCATCTATAATTTGCTGCTTTTTGTCAGCAAATTTATCTTCTTCTGCCTTATGTGTCATATCACCTGTAATGTCTTCTATTGCTGATTTCACAGATTTTAATTGTTCTGACATATTGGATTTTACTTCATCCATTTTCTTTTGCCATACAAAATTTACTTTGCAAATTCTATATGATGAATTTATTACTTTAAGTACCTTGCGAATTTCCGTCTGTTCTTCATTATTTGATTCAATATTATCTGAATTCATTAAATATATGTTATGTTTTGCACAAATACTAATTAGTCCATTTTCTGTAAGTATTCCATTTTCCTGCAAATTATTGAATACATCTTCTAATATTCCATCTTCATTATTATACAAATCATCATATAATAAATTGTCTTCCATTCCATCTAATGATTTAATTAATTCATCTTCAAATAATTGCTCATTTTGCTCATAAAAATCGTCTTCTCTATAATTATTTGCCATTTCTGATATTGTTTTTGATATGCTATTTAGTTTGTCAATAGCTTCATCATCACCTTCTATTGCTCTACCTGCTTCTGGCAATAACTTTGTTTGAGGCATTATCTTGTCTATGCTTATTTTACTTACTTTTGGCATTGCAAGTAGTCCTACTGATGCAATTAGGATTTCTTGAAACATTATTATATTGCTCATACCACCATTTGCACTATATGCAATTAGTATATTTCCTATAATAAATCCTACTATTACTCCTATCTTACCACATCTATTTAATAAACCTGCTATCATTCCAGAGATTGCATACGCAGCAATTACAGTTGGTGTTCCGTCACCTATTATTCCTAGCACTATTCCTACTGTTATACCTGATACTCCTCCAACAAGTACACCATTTCTCCAGCCTAATACTAATACCATGAATATACACAATATGTTTCTTATATTAAATGTCATTATTGATGTTTGTCCTAATGCACTAACTGCTATTGCAACTAGTAAACTTGCACCAATTACTTCTTCTACTGAAAATACTTTCTTTATTCCATATTCTGATATTACATTTATTGAATTTACAAATATTTTATAAAAAATATATCCTGCGACACTTAGTGTAATCGCAACCAATATATCATATATATACATTCCTTTTATAAGTGTACATATTAGCTGTACGGCAAATGTCGAAAGAAATAGATATGCTCCAAGATGTGTCTTCTCTGCTTCATCTTCATTTTTTACTGGCTTTTTTATAAGTACCATCATTAATAATACTATTGATGTAAATATGTATATTAATGTTGCTTGTCCGCCAAATTTTATTGCTGTTCCGAGCATTCCTGCAATATATACCATTACCATTGGTAGTCCAGCACTTATACATGCTGCAACCATAGCTAGTCCAAATGGTGCTATTTTCCAGCCTTCATTTGCTCCAAATCCCACCATCGAAATCATAAATGTTAATATGTATACACAAATATTTTGCACTGTAAATATTTTAGCTATTGCACCTTTATAATCAACATTTGTCTTGTATTTTTCTTCGCTTTGATCATAACTTTGTGAAAAATTTTGTAACATTTTTATCACCTCTTACTTTTTTAACTAATGTTATTTTAATACTTTTCTTTGGATTATTTTGTCAAATTAACACATTTACATTAAAAAAGTATAATACTTTTTGTGCTATATTGTGCTTTTATTTTATATGAAAAGCCCTAAAAATACAAGATATTTCAATAAATTTCGCTAAAAAAGTCGATTATAGTTTTATTTTTGATTATAAAAAATAAAGACTGTTTACATTTTTATGTTAAACAGTCTTTATTAATTTATAGAATTATTCTATTTTATTATTTTTTTCTTGATGATAACTATTCCAGCAATTATTATGCCTGCTACTGCAATTACTGTTGCAATTACAGGGATATAGTTCTTATCTGCTCCTGTTGGAGGCATTATAACAATCTTTTGACTGCTATCGCTGTCTACTTCTGTTGGTGTTACAAGGTCTACTGGTGTGTATAAATCATCACGAGCATTGCTTCCTAATGATTGATCTGCCATTTCTTGATTTCCTGATACTGAATATACCATTCTTCTACCTTGCTTATTAGATGTTGCAACTATTTCTGATAAGTTGTTGTATACAAAGTTATCTCCACTTGTAGAGTTTGATAATAATGCTGATAATACTAATGATGTACTTACTTGTGATTTATTATTATCAACTATTGCTGGTAATAAGTCTTCTGACAACTTGTCTGTTGTTAATACTGTGTTGTATGTTGCAAGTTTATCTGCATATTGTCTATTTATTAAGTCTTCATCAAGTTTTGTCTCATCTATTGTAATATTATCTCCTGTTAAACTTAATGTTCCATTAGAAGTTAATGTTACTGATGGCATGATTTCTTGTTGTGTTTTTACTTGCCAATTTGCATTTACATCTTGTACATTCTTGTCATACTTAATGTAGTTTGATACATAGTCAATCACTTGCTTTGCATTTGTTGTTGACATATATGATGTATCTCCTGCATGAGCTGATTTTCCTATATAGTAGAATTGTTTATCTAAGTAATCAACTTCTCCTACATTTGTTACAGTAAATTTATATACTGCTTCAATCTGTGCCCCTGCAATCAATTCTTCATCCAAGTATGCTTGAATTAACTCTGGTGTTTGTTTATTGTTCTTTCCTAATTTATATCCTTTTAAACGTAGGTTATTGTATTTATTGTCATAATAAATGCTATGTCCTTCATGTTTTGCAAAATATAAATTATTTACTGACTGATGTGTATCAAATAATATCTGTCCATTTGCAAGTGTTAATTTTAAGCTTGTTATTTCTTTATTAAGTTTTAATTGAGCTTCTGGTCTTTCTTGTAATCCTAAATCAATATCTCCTATTGTGTATGTTAATTTGTTGTCTTTTCCTTGATTTGATGTTTCTTTAGAATTATATTCAACTTCTGTATCAATTACACCTGTTTGAGCCACCATTTGAGTATTTGCAATTAACTCATCTATTTTAGCTTGTTGTGCTTGTTTTTGTAAGTCTTCTGTCTTATATGTGTATGTTCCAGTTGATTCAAATGAGTTCATTATCTCTGCTCTATTATTTAATAGAGTTGAATCTGATGCACCTTGTGACCAAGAATTTACTTTCTCTCTATATGAGTAGACATCTTTTGCATCTGATGCGCCTTGTACTGTAGCACTCTTAGCTATATCATAATAGTAATTTGTTGATTTATCTGTCGCATTAGTATAGTTTTGTTTTTCATAATCTACAAATCCTTGTATTCCATTATAGCTTGAGTCTTGGCTTATTCCTGGTTGATATGTTGTTGATTTATAATCTTGACCATTATATGATTTAACATTTAATCCTTTTTGTCCTAGTAATTTATTTACATCATTGTCTTCACTTGTTAATACTGTTTGAGTTGTATCTCCATAAGTGAATCTAATTATAAAGTCTCCAGTTGGAACTGATTTGAATGAATATGTTCCATTGTTTTCTCCTAATTCATCTGGTAGAACTTCTAATATACCAGGTCCTGTTAGGATTACTTTTGATTGTCCTTTTCCACTGAAATATCTAGTTAAATCTTCGTCTCCATCTTTTACAAGTCTGCCACCTTCGAATTTGTATGTTGCTGTACCCCATACTTTTTCTCCACTATAGCTTCCTACAAATATACCGTTATCATCAACATTTTGAACTAATTCAACTAGTTCAACTTTTACACCATTTATTTTTGTTTCATCATTATCGTATTTTCCGTTTCCGACAACTGCTGAGTCATTCATTACTGTTCTATTGTCTTCATATACATATCCTGTTAGTCTTCTTGTCTCATCATCACCATCTTCACCTGTTTTGATTACTAATTTAATATTTGGTGCTTTATCAGTATCTGGTTCTGCTCTATTTTGAACAGGATCATCTTTTGAATACTTGATATCTCCATCTGATGTTAAATCATTTTCTGTTAAGTTTCCGGCATTTGATATTGTATCTATTATTCCTGCTGTTTTATTTCCTACGCTAACATCTACTGTACTGTTATCAGCATTTAAATGTCCTGGTATTACAGCTCCTTCTGAATAATATGTTGAATATCCATTGATTTCAGCTATATTACGTTTTCCTACTGTTGTGTTTCCATTATTTAAGTCTTGATCAACTTTTACTTTGCCTGTAGCTTCATCTTTATTTACTTTGAATGTTACATACGCATACGCAAATTCTCCTGGTGCTAATCTATCATTTCCTGATGCTGATTTTATTCCTGTAATATAAAGTGAATTATATGTGTATTGTCCATTTGATAATGTTTTAGCACTTCTATCTGCAAAACTTGTATTATTGCTTACTGTTAGTTCTGCATTTTCTAGTTTTCCACCATTTGCATTGTTTCCTACATAAGAGTTTACATAGCTTCCTGTTACATTTCCATTTTCATCATAATTATTATATGAATTTAATGAATATACTCCATTTGACCCTAATGTTCCATCAAATGTATATTGATCTGCATCATAGTAATCTACAATTTCGTTTATAGTTGAATATAAACTTTGTGATCTATTCTTTATTGCTAATCTATATGTTACATATACTTGTAAATCCTTGCTAGATGATGTTCCTGCGTCTTTTCCACTATATAAGTATTCTGATTTACGTACTTCTCTTGTATATGTGTATGAACCATTATACAATTCATCTGATGCTCTGACTTCTACATTCCAACTTCCATCATCACTTAAATCTTTCTTAGAATAATTGTATTCATGTTTCTTACCATTTACTATAACTGTTGCTTTGTATACATCTTTTTGTAGATATAATTCTTCTTGTTGTCTTCTTGTTATTCCGAAATCTACATATCTACTTTGATCTGATTTTTTTGTATATAAATATGAATATGTTTCTCCAAGCGTTATTGTTTCTATTTCATCTGTTGGATTTTCTAGATTTTCAAGTACAAATCTATCATATACTGGATATTCCACTAATTTATTGGTTAATGGATCTGTTACATGTGTTGTTGCATCTATCATACAATCTTTGATAAATGTTATAACTCCTGCTCTATCCTTGCTTCCAACTCCTAATGATGCTAGATAACTATCTAGTTCTTGATATGCACTTTCATAAGATCCCTTTTGTGCTGCAAGTTCTACAAATTTGTTCCAAGCATCTTCATAAGTTAATGCTCCATCTCCATAAGCTATAAAGCTTCCATCATCTTTCTCAAGTTTTGCAAGTAATGCATAAGATGTATGCCATTCATTACCTACTTTGTAGTTCTGAGTTGTTGAATCTATTTTTCCAAATTTGCTGTTAAAGTTTTCTCTTGCTTCTTCCTCAGCATTTGAATATCCACCTGTTAATTGGTTCTTATAATATGTTGCTTGATATACTTGACCATTGTATGTAAATCTTACATAGTATTTCATTAAAGGATTTAATCCTTTAAAATGATATGAACCATTGCTATCTGTTACTGTTGTTCCAACTAGATTTCCATTTTTATCATATAATCTTACTAACATTCCCGCATACGGTGTATCTTCTTCTGATCTTACTCCTGTAATATTTCCTGTTTTTACTTCTGGTAAGTCAAGCCATACATTTCCACCTAATTCCATTGATATTTCTTTTAATCCTAATTCAATATCAACTTTATCTGATGTTGTACCTACTCCTAATTTTAAGTCTTCAGTTCTCTCTGATAGACCAAATTTTAGGCTATCTGATACATAGATAAGTTCCTGGATTCTATTTGGATCTGTTATTTCCGCTGTATAACTAAATCCTGTTACATAATTTTCATATATAGGTTCTGTTCCTTGTGATGGATCATTTGGATCTTTTGGCTGAGTTCCAACTTGTCTTCTTTCTGTTGTTACTTTTGTTGATAAGATTTTTACTCCTATACTTGCTCCAAAGTTTCCATTTGCTTTCAATGTTCCTGAATTTACATAGTTCTCAGCTTTGAAATCTGATTCTTTTACATCTATTCCTGAAACATTTCCGCTAAATGTTTCGCTACTTCCAACACAATATTTTACTTTTCCTGATATTTTGTTTAAGTAATATATTGTAACTTTAGGATTTATTGTTGTTATTCCATTTGTTGGTTTGAAACGAATATAAAATTCTTCTCCCCAGTTTGGAAATTGAATTGTGTTTCCGCTTTTGTCTAGGAATTCAATATCTTCTCCTTCTATTCCTGTAACTTCTGCATTTGCAAAAGCTGGATAGTTAGGATAATTTACTTTATTTATTCCTGCTAATTCATTATATAATATTGTTTTTGCTTCACTTGTTGAGCCTGATAAGTCCGCATCAACATCAACACTGTATGGTCCTACTGTATATGTTCCAGATATCTGGTCTACTAATACTTTAGAATCTTTAGTTGTTGTGTTTAATGTAATTTTATTTTGTCCTTTTAAAATTCCATAGTAGAATTGTGCATATTGATTTGATCTTGCTATTAAACCATTGCTTGATGTTGGACTTGTTGTTTGTCCTGCATATGCAGCAAGAACGCCTTGGTACCCTGCTTTGTCTTTAAACTGACCTGATGCCCATATAATCTGTTGCAATGTTGCACTTGAACTATCCCATGTTCCAGTTTTCATTGCTGAATAGAATGCAAATCCAATACTTGCTTCTATGTCTCTATCTTCTTCTGAATAGTTGTCTACTATACTTGATGAATCAAGTCCTAGTACGTTTTCAACATACCAGCCTTTTAGATTATCAACACAGAATAAGTTTGAATTATATTGGTATGGTTCTGCAGGAGGGTTTGAGATGCTTATACCATATACAGCTTTACTGGCAAATAATATGCCAGAAGCTATAATCATCATAAGTATAAATTTTATTTTTTTACTCTTTATCCTCATGTCTCTTTCCTTTCTTATAGAATATTATACATTTTACTAATTACATGTTTCTTTATTTCATATACTGCAAATGCTATTAATGCAAGTACACCTATTGCAATTCCTGCATAAGAAACAGCTTCTTTACCAGTTGACATCGCTATTACTGCATCTGCTGATGACATATCATCTTCTCCGTCTTGCTTGTTTCCTGCTTTTGAGTCTATATCTTCTATTCCGTATTCATCATATGATGTCTTTATCTCTGCAGTATTTCTGAATGTTCCCATGTTATCATTTGTCATTTTCTTTGATAATACAAATTTTATTTCTTTTGTTTCTCCTGGATTTATTATTGTATTTGCAAGTGTTGTGCTATATGCGTTTCCGTCTTTTCCAAGATACCATTCTTTATTTAGTTCTGAATTGAATGTCATTCCTGATGGAATATAATCTACTATTTCTTTAGCATATCCCGGAATGTCTCCTTCATTTGTAACTTGTATTGTATATTCAACTAAAACTGTTGCATAATCTGTATAAGAAGTTGAAAGTTCTACTTTTGCAATTGTTTTATGATCATAGTCATAAGCTCTTGTCTTTGTTTTTGGATTAGCTACTGTTATTTTTGTGATTGTTTTACTCAATTTTAAATCAAATTTTTTCTTTGATATTAATCCTAAGTCTATATTGTAAGTATTAGCATTTGTAACTGCTATTGTATCTGTTGCAGCGACTTGTTTGTCCACGATTTTTGCTAAAACGAAGTCTGAATTTTCTGCATCTACTAATCCTTCTACATGATATGATGTTATATCATAAGTATTTTCATCATATTCTGCTACTACTATATAATTTCCTGGTTGTACATTTATAAATGTGTATTTTCCTTCATTATCTGTTACTTTTGATAATTCTTTGCCATCTACATCTTTTGCTATACTTCCTGTATCTTTATTATATAATTTTACTGTTATTCCTTGTAGCTTTGTTTCTTCTTGTTCTTTCTTTCCGTTGTTGTTTTTGTCAAACCATGCAGTTCCACTAATCTTATATGTTCCATCTTTTGTCTCTTCATCATCTCTTGTTTGTCCATTGCCATTATTATTGCTGTTATTTTCATTGTTTGAGCTATTATCTCCAGCTGACCCTTTCGATGTTCCGATTATTTTATGTGATACTACATTTGTTTCAAATTTTGAATCATCTAATGTTACTACTGCTTTATTTTCTATTGTTGCTGTTTTACCTTTTTCTAATTTATATGGTACTGCAACTACTGTTAGTCTTGCTGTTTCTCCAGCTTTTATTGTCATTGATGTAAGTATTGTTCTTGATGCTCCATCTACTTTTTTCTCTCCATTTATGTCTTTAATTCTATATCCTTTGATTCTTAGTTCACTAGGTAATGTATCTGATACAGATACTGTTACATCTTCATTTTTGTTGTTTTTTACATCTATGTAGTATTCTATTTCATCATTGTCATTCATGCTTGATTCTGAAATATTGCTTGATTGTGATACTAATATATTGTTAATTACTAAATTGTGTTTTACATCAGCAAGTGTAAGCTCTTCCATTTCATCACATTTTATTTTTGACTTTGCTTGAACTTCTACATCTTTGTTAAATTCATTTACTTTTGCATTTATAAGCAATCCATCTGTTGCTCCTGCTGCTAGTTTAGAATTTGTATATACTAATGTATTCGTTTTCTCGTTATATGTGTATTTTGTTCCTTCATTATTAGCAACTGATGTTACTTTTATTTCATTAGGAAATACTATTGTTGCTTGTATATTATTTTTTACATCAAAGTTTACATTCTTTATGTTCATATAATATGTTACAGTATCTCCTGCCTTAAGAGTCTTATTTGTCTTATCTGATGTTAAACTTGCTACTAAATATCCTTTTACTACATTTACTGTTTGACCATATACTGCTTCTTCAATTTTGTCTGCTGTTATTTTAGTTGTTACATTTAATTGTGCATTTTTTTCTGATGATGATAATATTTTTGTTACTGCTACTTTATATGAAATTGTTGTAGATTCTCCTGCTTTTATTGTAGCAATTTTTTCTGTTTTTGATTTTGTTTGTGTATCAATTTTGTATGTTTCTACACTTGACATATTAGTTGCGGTTTGGATAAATGCTAATCCTTCTGGTAATGTTGTTGTAACATTTACATTTGTTGCATTTTCTTTTCCAGTGTTTTTTACATTTATATCATATTGAATATATTGACCTTCTTGTACATTTGCTCCATCTGTAATCTTTGCTCCTGAGTTTAAGTTTGTTAAGTTCATCTCAGCTTTTACATCTGGTATTTCACCTGTTGTTACTCCTACTGATTTAGCAATTATAACATTTTGCTTTGTTCCTTCTTGTGCGTCGTTGTTGTAGTATAAAGCATATGTTGATTTTGAAGTTTGTCCATATTCAAGATTCTCTGGTAATATTACATTATAAGAATAACTAAATCTGCTCTTATTTTTTACTATATTTTTTGCAACTATTTTGTATGATCTTGCATTTTGTGTATATGTTGTCTTCCATGATGTTCCATCTATTTTTTCGTTTACATTTTCACTGTAATATACATCTGCATCTATGCCATTTAATTTAATTGCACTTGATAACTGAGTATCTAAGTTTGAATTTAATGAATTTCCATTTACATCATTTGCATCTTTTGATGGTATATTTCCTACAATTGTAACTCCTGTGCTGTCATTTCCTAAGTTATTAACTATTGTTCCTGATAGTGTCATTTCTTTTTGTGATGTTTTTACTTGAACTTTTTGAGTTTTTTCTTCACCTTCTTGTGATGTTACTTTTGTTCCATTTACTTCTACACTATTTGTTGTAACAAATCCTGTTGGAGCTACAACATTTACTTCTTTTTCTACTTGTTTTGATTCTGCTGTTGCTTCATTTGTATATGATAATGTTACTTTTCCTTCTGATGTTGGTGCTAGATTATCAAGTCCTAAGTCAGCAACTATTCTTAATACTGTTCCTTCTGATGTTGATTGTGAACTATATACTGTTTGTGTACCATTTAATTTTAAATATATTTCATTTCCGTTTGTTGTAAATGTTACTGGCTTTAATTCATCTTCATAAATTAATTTTGCATCTTTTAATGAAATATCTTTTACTTCTTGTGGTAATGTAATTTTTAATTCTGGATTTCTGTATAATGCGTCTTCAATATTATTTGTTTCAAGTGTTGCTGTAATAACAACATCTTCATTATTTACTACTGTTGATAAATTCTTACTGCTTATGTCTATGCTTGCATTTGATGTTGGTTCTGTAAGATTAATTTCTTTATTTATTGTTTGATTTGATATTTCTTTTTCATCTTTATAAGCATATACTTTTAATATATTATCTAATATTTTTAGATTCTTGATTTCAGCTCTGCTATATGATTGCTTTCCTTTTATTGCCTTTGTAGCAATAACTTTTAAGTCACCTTCTGAAACTGGTTTTGATGTTTCTAATGATATTTTTGATTCATTTATATCAATTTCAGTTTTGTCTTTATTTAATGTTCCTAATTCTTTTCCATTCTCAGCTAATATTTTTACTATTCCATCTTCACCTAGTAATTGTACTAAGTTATCTTTGTTTATACTAATTTTTTTATTTACTATAGAATTATCTGCATTTGCATCACCAAATTTATATCCATCTTCTTTGATTACAATTTTATCAAATATGCTACTATATCCAATATTTAATTTATATTCTACTGAATATTGTGTATCTAGTTTGTTAGAATCGTTATCAGTATTTGTATACATATATCCTTTATTTATCTCATTTGTTCCATTTATTTCTGATTGAACAAACGAACCAATTTGTTTTGATATATCAAATTTTTCTACTGATTCTCCTTTTATCTCTTTCCCTTTTACAGTAGCTACTGCTGATATTTCTGATGTATAGTAATTGTTTTCTCTTTCTTGCGCGTCATATATATATGTAATCATATAACTATCTTGAGAATTCCAGTTTACTTTTCCACTTGCTGTGTTATTTTTGTGGATAACTATTTCTCCATTCTCATATTTGTATTCTATTCCTTCTCCTGTAACAATTACTTTTTCTGGCTCTACATTATTTAGTTTTGCAACTTTTATTGTTGTTGTTTTCTCTGTAGCTGGAATTTTGTTATTTTCAATTCCTTCTTCTACTTTGAAACTTAGCATTGTCTTATGGTCATCATATTTGATAAATCTAACTAATGTCTGTTTTACTACCTCTGTTGCATCTTCTGCTGACCATTCAACATGCAATGTTAATCTCTTTTCTATTTTTCTTTCTTTTCCCTTTTCATTTACATATATAGCATTTAAAGTTACTTTACTATCTTTGTTTAAGTCATTTAATTCAATTTGATCTTTTTTATCAAAATGAACTGGAATGCTTATGTTTGCAACTTGTCCAGCTTTTATTTCATTAAGAGTAATTTCATTTCCATTTATCTCTTTAATATTTTCATTTGTTGCATCAGACATTGTATAATTATTGTCTTTTAATGTAATTTTTGCATCTTTTAAATATCCTGATTCTGATACTTTAATGTTTAGCATTAAATTTCCTTTTTCAGTAATATCCATTGTAGATGAATATCCATTGTTTATCATGGCATTAAATTCTACGTTGCTTTCTGATGTTTTACTATCTTGTTTAATTTCATTTGCTGCATAAGAAACTGATGGTACAAAGTTTATACCAACTAACATAGCAATTATTATAATTGCAATTGTTTTGTTTAATATTTTTTGCATGATAATCCTCCTTAATTAATTTACATAAATCTAACTTCTATTATACAATGATTTTGCTGATATTTCAAGCTTTTTTATAATTTAATTGTTTAAAAATGCCTATTTTGGTGCTATTTATCTACTATATATATTAATTTACATTTTATTGTTTTTCAATATACTTATTTTTGCCTTTTTTATATGCTTTTACGGAAGGTTTATTAGCCTTATTTTATTAAATTTTTGTTACAAAAAATCTGGACAATTTTATATTTTTGTCCAGATTTTGTAATATTTTCTTATGAAAGTCTTATTTGCGTAAGCTTTATTTATTTTCTTCTTCTGTTTTCTTTATGACATTTCTTCTTATTAAGATTGCTGATACTCCAACTATTCCTAAGCTTAGTAATGATACTATTATTGCTATTACATAGTTCTTGTTTGCACCTGTTGGTACATTTATATCTACTTTTTGCGCACTATCACTATCTATTTCTGTCGGTGTTATCCATGTAATTGATTCGTCTTCTGATTTTACATCTGATTGATATGCCATCTTCTGATTTCCTGCTATTGATATCTGCATTCTTCTTCCTACGCTATTTGTTGTCTCAATTACTTCTGCTAAGTTGTTGTATACTAAGTTCTTGTTATCTATTGAGCTTGATAGCATTGTTGTTAATATTAGATTTGTTTCTCTTCTTGAGTAGTTCTTTGAGCTTGATGTATCACTTTGTCTTGGTATTAACTCTCCTTGGAAGTTTCTTGTTCTTAATAATAAATTGTATGTGTCTAAATTGTCTTTATAATAACTGTTTACATAGTCGTCATCTTTGCTTGTGCTATTACCTAATAGCTCACTTGTTGTTGTTACAAGCCATTCGTTGTCTTGGTAGTTTTGCTCATATTTTGCTTCATTTGATACATAATCTATTACATTTAGTACATTAGTTCTTGAAATGTTTCCTACTCCTGCATCTAATGTTTTTCCTCTATAATAAAATTGTTTGTCTAAGTAGTCTACTTCACCTATATTATCTATTGTATAATTATATGTCAATCTGATTGTTGCCCCACTCATTAACTCTTCATCCATATATGCTTGTACTAATTCTTCTTGTCTGCTCTTTACTTGTTGCATAATGTCTTGTCTTAGTCTATATGTTTTATTATTTCTAAAGTCTGATGTCTGATAATAGTAATCTTTATCTTCATAAATCTTATGTGATCCGAATGATAAGTTGTTTACTGATTGATTTGTATCAAATAGTATTCTGCCATCTGCTAATTTTATTTGGATATTTGTTAAGTTCTTTGTTAATAATACTTGTGCTTCTGGTCTTTCTTCTAGTCCAAATAATAAGTCTGTAACTGAATATGGTAATTTGTCTTCGTTTCTACTTCCGTCTACTGCTACTTCTGTGTATGTTCTGTTTTTCTCGACTTCTCCTTTGATTACACCTGTCTGTGCTACCATATATGTGTTATTACATAATTCAGCTATTGTATTATGCTGGTCTGCTTTTTTGTTATTATCTGATGATGATTGAATTTCTTTATTATCATCTCTTGCTACTGTTGTTAATTTTGTTCCTGATGTCATTACTTCTGCTCTGTAGTTTTTAAGTGTTTGGCCTTGATATGTGCTATATGTTGAATTACTTCCTTTTGACCAGTTTATCTCAGCTTCTCTATATCCATATACGTCTTTTGCATCTGATACATTTTTGCCTTCTGATCCTGCTATATCATAATAATACAATTTGCTCTTGTCCATATACTGGCCACCATTCCAGTTAGCTGTATATTGATTCCATGCTTTTCCATTCTTTGCATTATTATAATTATTTAATTCTTGTACATTATTAATATAGTTTTGATTATTTAAATCATTGTATCCATTTATTGTGTATGAAGTGTTATAGCTTGTGTTTTGATCAACTGTAACTGTTCCACTATTTGTTGTTCCTGACTGATATGTTGTTGATTTATAGTCTTGTCCATTATATGATGTTGCGTTTAATCCATTATTTCCATCATTTAAAAGTTGATTTACTTCATTGTTTGCATCATTTATTCTTACTGTTTGTTCTGTATCACCATAAGTAAACCTTACGAAGAAGTCTCCTGGTGGCAATGAATCAAATTTATATGCTCCATTTTGAGTTCCTATATTAGTTGAATCTACCTGGAATATTCCTGGTCCTGATAGAATTACTTTTGAACTTCCTATTCCGCTATAATATCTACTTGAATCATGTGATTGTACATTCCAATCTGTTCCATAAGTTACATTAGACCATACATATTCGCCTAAATATTCACCAGTCCAGAATCCTTGATTATTTACTTCTTGAACTAATTCTACTAGTTCAACCTTTACACCATTTACTTTCGTATCGTTTGATTCTGATAATCCATTTCCTACTGAGGCTGCATCTGATACTAAATTTCGTATATCTTCAAATACATATCCTGAGAAGCTTCTTGTATCTCCATTATCATTTGCTTTTACTAATATTTTTATGTTTGGTGCTTTTCCAGTATCATCTTCTAGTCTATTATTCCAAGATTCTGTTTTTGAATATTTTATATTACCATTTGCGTCTAAGTCATTTGGTCTTAAGCTTCCTGGGTTTGAGTCTACGTCTATAACTCCGGCTTTACTTCCATTGTTATAATATGTAGAATATCCATTTATTTCTGCAATATTTCTATTTCCTATTCCTTCTTGAGGATTGTTATAATTTGAGTCAAATGTCTCATTTATTATTACTTTTCCTGTTTTAGGATCTGTATTGACTTTAAATGTGATATACACATAAGTCATCTCTCCTGGTGATAGTCTATCACTACCACTAGCATTTTTTATAGGACTTCCATTGCATGTTAAATATAATGCTCCATAATTACATGTTCCTATTATGTTATATCCTGTTGATCCGTAAATTGAACCTCTATCTACTCGTAAATCATATAACTTGTTACCACTTGAATTTCCTATATAAGTTCCATTTTTGATTATTTCGTAACCTTCATCATAGGTATATGCATAGGTATCAAAATAATCTACTATTTCATTTACACTTGTATATATTGACTGTGATTGATTTTTTACAGCTATTCTATATGTTACAAAGGCTTGTAAGTTCTTTGCATCTGTTGTTCCTACACTTGAGCCATCATATAGATATTCTGATTTACGTACATTTCTTGTGTATGTATTAACTCCATTGTAGTTATCGTTATTGGCCATCATATAACTATCACCTTGGCTATTTGCACTATATTCATAGTCTCCTCTTGATGTATTTACTATCCAGTTTCCACTTGAGTCTGTTTCTGATGTCTTTTTATTGTATTTGTATACATGTTCCTTACCATTTACTAATACGGTTGCTGTGTATACATCTTTTGATAGCCATAAGTCTGCTACTTGGCGTAGTTTTACACCAAAGTCTACATTTCTACTTTGATCAGATACTTGAGTATATAAATATGTATATACTGTTCCAACTGAATATGTTGGCTGACCTCCTGGTGGTGAGTCTAAATCATCTAATACAAACTGATTCTGTTTTGGATATGATAATGTCTTGCTCTTAATTAGTGTATCCATCATATAACTCCATACAGAGTTTATTTCTCCACCATCAACTCCTATGCTACTTAGTCTACTGTAAAATTCGCCTTGTTTGTCTGCATATATAGGTCTAATGCCTAAACTATAGTATGTATTATCCATTGATGATTTTCCACTTCTATCATAGCTATGATTGTCTGTGCAAATTTCTTTAAATATCATTAATGCATCATAATACCTAAATGATCCTTGGTTTGTACCTTCATTTGAGTATTGTATATAATTGTCACTACTATTTACCAGCTTTGTGTACAATCCGTAAGCTTTCTTGCCTGAGTAGTTACTTGGTGATGTATCTATTGTATCAAATTTATCATTAAAGTTTGATCTTTCTGAACCATCATACAAACTTTCTGATGCTGTTGAATATCCTCCACTTAAATTATCAGAATACTTAGTATTCTCAAACCTCATTCCATCATAGGTAAATACTACATAGTATTTATGCATTGGATTTAGGTTCTTAAATCCGTACTGACCTGAGCTATTGGTTAAACAGCTTGCTACTCTATTATTTTTAGTAGCATCCCATAATTCAACTTGCATTCCTGCATAGTTTAATGAGTTTCCCCCGTTTCTTACTCCTGTTCCATCATCTCCTGTTTTGATTCCAGCAAGTTCTTGCCATGCATTTCCACCAATATACATATTGATTTTTCTGCTTCCTAAGACTACTTGCTCTAAGCCTAAGTTTCCTCCTAATACAGTAATATCTAATGTTGCACTTCTATATCCTGTTGGTGTATCAAATACAACAGCTGGCTGAATTTTGCTTGTGTCTTCATCTATTGTAACATCAGCGATTCTACAGCCCCAATTTACATAGTTCTTTACATAATCAATTCCATAATTCCATGCTTCATCCTCACTGCTGAAATCACTTCTTAATGTATTATCACTCATCCCATCTATATGTAAAGTTACACTATATACAATTGTCTCTGTTTCAAAAGTATAATCCCTTACATCAAATCCTTGTCTCCTCCATGAATCAGCTTCCGATTTTTGTGTAGTTCTCATTCCAGTACCAGGAACAGTCCATCCCGGTTCTGTTGACGTTGATTTATGTTGCTCGACTTTTAAGTACATATTAGCTTCTTCATAAAAATTATACCTATAATAAAATCCTCCATGTCCATATACATCGACTTTCATTGAGTGTGCATCCCAATTTATACCTTTATCCATAAAGGTTGTTGCAAGTGATCCTTCAACCATTATTTCATAATAATTAGTCCAGTGCCATGCAGAGTTAACTGTTTCACCTCTTTTTATTGTAACTCCATCTGTATTCCAGAAATGATGATTTCCAACCCAATCCCAGCTGCCATCCATATATGATTTGTTTCTAAATGCATCTTCTAATAGTTTTTGATTATCATCAAACATCTTATATTTTATATGTGTAGATTTATATTTATATGCATTTCCTTTAAATTTCTTCATATATGTAACTTTTATGTTTGGTTTTATTTCTGCTACATCTTCGTCCACACTTGACTGATAACGAATATAAAATTTTTCTCCAAATTTAGGGAAATTTCCCTGAATAGGATTTCCTGAGCTATCAAGAACTGTTATTTCTACATTATCTCTTTTACTTCCATCTCTATATGTTATTGTTGCTTTACATGTTCCATTTGCAAATCTGTTTGCTTCAGTTTCTCCTGAATTGATTCCTATAATTTCTTGCCATACTAGAGTTCCTATTGATTCACTTCCAGCATTACATGCAACTGATTGATTAGTTATTGTTGCTGTATATGGACCCTGTACATAAGTAGCTGCTCCTTGATCAACTAATACTTTTATATCTTTTGTTTCATCTGTTGTAGGTGTACACTTTAGTCCTAGCGATTCTGAGCCATCTAATCCTCTATATACGAAGTTAGCAAATTGTTGTGATCTACCGGTTATTCCTCCTGAGTTATTGCTAATAGTGTATTTTTTATCTATTGCAACTAAGTTACTACTATTCCATTGCCATGATGACCATACGATCTGTTGCAATGTTGCTCCTCTTGCACCTTGCCATCTAGCATAAGCAATAGATTGTACCATTGGTGCACTTCCAGCAGATGTATATGTATTTGCCTGATGTGCATTGGCCCAGCCACCATCTGGAAGATATAATCCATTATCAGAATATGAGCCATTTTTTCTTACCAAAGACCATCCATGTCCTGCACAATATACGTCTCCAAAATTGTACATTTCCTTCATGTTAACACCATACAAATTTCCTATTGTAGGAAGTCCTGGTGCTGCTACATCTGTAGTTTGCAAATTATATGCGGAGGTTTTTACGCTTGTGTCTATATCCAATGATGTTTGAGTTACTATAATTATACACATTGCTAGAATTATTGTTACCAACATACATTTAGCTATTTTTTTCATTTAAACCTCCTTATTATTTTTAAATCTTTATTATTTTTTTGTTTACTACATATATAACTGCTAATATCATTCCAATTATTATTGCAGAATATATTATCATTTTGGCTACATTTACTTTTGAATGTATTACTAAGTCTGATATTGATTCTGTATCTTGTATTATTCCTGATTTTACATTTAATTTTTTTACATTATACGAATCATTTACCTGTTTTAATCCTACTGTATTGTGGATTATTCCTAATTCATTGTTTGTTATATGTTTTGTAAATATTATCTTTAGTTCTTTGCTTTCTCCTGCATCAATTATTTCATTTGCTATGCTTGTGTTTACTACTTCTGAATTATTTACTTTATACCAATCCGGATTTAGTTCTGATCTAAATTCCATTCCACTTGGTATATAATCAACTACTGATTTTGCATATCCTGCAACATTTCCAGTATTCTTAACTGTTATCGTATATTCTACTATGATATTACTATTTTCTAGCTTTTTCTTATTTAGTTCAACAGAAGTAATATCTCCTTCAAATACCTGACTTTTCTCATCTTTATATACAACTGTTAATTTTGAAACCTTGCTTTCTACATTTATTTCTAACTTTTGTTTATCTCGTAGTCCTAAATTAACATTATATTGATTTTCATTATCTATATCGATTGCATCTGTTGCTGCAATACTTTGTCCATCAATTATTGTTTCTATAAAGTCTGAGTTTAAACTATCTTCAACGTCATCTTTTTTATATTCTGTAATTTCGAACTGATCTTTATCATAATTTGCATATACAATATATGTATCATTTTCTAGATTTTCAAATCGATATTCTCCATTTTCATTTGTAGTAACTGTTAATGGATTTCCATTTACGTCTTGTACTTTATTTCCTGTTGTTTTACTGATTAGTCCAACTGATACTCCATTTATTCCTTTTTCTAAAGTATCTCTTTTTCCATTTGAATTTTCGTCATACCACACATTTCCATAAATTGAATATGTCGGCTTTTTTGTTGTTTCTGATGCATCATCTGATTGTCTTGATGAGTTTATTGTTGTTTTTATTTCATCAAAATATAATGGAATTTCATTTACATATGCCATTGGTTCATTAGTTATTTCTATACTCTTTCCAGGTTCTACTGGATGTATATTCATTACTAATGTTATCGTAATTTCTGTTCCTGCCTTTACTTCTTCTTGTACTGCAATTCCAGAACTCATTGAATTGTATTCTTTTACAACTCCTGCATTTGATACAATATACTTAGTTAAAGCTACTTCTGTAGGTAATGTATCTCCTATTCTAATTGTTGCATCTTTATATGAATTGTTTTTTACTGTTATGTAATATTCTAATTGATTATTATCTGATAACGCTCCTTGAATATTACTTGTTATACTTGCTTCAAATCCTTTTACATCATCAATGCTTATTACTGATTTATCTGATTTTACCTCTTTATCATATTCATCATAAGTTGCTACTGCCTGCATTTCTATTTTTTCATTAGGTGTTTCTGATGATGTAACTTTGGCTTTAAATTCAAGATATTTTACATATTGCAATTCATCTAATTTATATGTTAATGTACGTGTGTCTTTATTATAATCCCATCCATCATAGTTACTTAAAGTAATACTTTTTGGAATATTTATTGATATTTGCACATTATGTATTGTTTCGCCTTTTTTGTTATCAAGTGATAATGTGTATGCTATATCACTTCCTATTGCTGCTGATTTATCTGAATTATCATCTGTTAGTTCCAATGATAATTGTCCATCTAATATTTTATTAGACATTGAAGCTGTGCTTTCTTCATCTGCATTATCAGCTACTACTTTTACTCTTAAATCCTGGCTTTGATCATTACTAGATTTGAATGGTGCTATTATATCTATTGTATATTCTTTTGTTTCCCCTGCTGCGATACTAGATAATTTCTCTGTCTTTTCTTTTGTATTCCAATCATAGTAAGTATTATACCAGCCACCTTCTTCAACATATTCTCTAACGTAAATTCCAGAATCTTCTGGTATTATTACTGTTGATTCAACATTTTCTGCAGTCTTTTTTCCTGTATTAGTTATTGATATTGTGTATATTACTCTTTCTCTTGATATAATTCCATCTTCTGAAGTAATTTCTTCTCCTGTTTTATAATCTGATGCAGTTATTTTTGTTTGTATAACTGGCACATTGTCCGTTTCTATTGATATTGTTTTTGAAACAATCTTTGCTTGGTTTCCTTCATCATTGTTATATATAATTGCATATTGTGATTTTGCTTCCATCTCATAATCAAGATTTTTTGGAACTATTGCTTTATATTCAAAAGATATGCTTTGTCCATGTTCTACATTGCTATTTAATACTATTAAATATGATTTACTTGTATCTTTTGCTTCAGTAGTCCAGCCATTGCTCTCATTTGAAAGATTACTATCTGCATTTCCATTATCACTATAATATACTGTTGCATTTTGAACATTTATTAGAGATGATAATTTCATGTCGAATTTGCTTTGTAATGATTGTCCATCACTTAATGAAGTTG
>ULMM01022227.1_pt1 | contig 26347 bp, 26 predicted proteins | sample 1951661 | NCBI WGS metagenome assembly ULMM01 (sample SAMEA4835551, study PRJEB28245) | human gut metagenome | biome: gut microbiome; material: fecal sample | place: Denmark | collected 2008 | reverse complement strand
ATATTATAAAATTTAAAAAATGTAACGGTTTTTTAAAAAATTATATTTATTATTTTATATTAATTATAACAAGTAAACAATAAAAAAGATAAGTAATCATCTTACTTATCTTTTAAGCTTATATAATTATTTTATTAATTTAATACTACAAATTTATTATTAATCCACCCTAAATATGATTTATCACCAAAAGGTGTTCCATCTCTATAGGTAGAATGAGTATCTATAAATATAAAGTCATTATTTAAATCTATATGAGTTACAGGTGTATGTCCTATAATTTGATAAGGTATTATAGGTTCTTCATTTTCATTAAAATATAAATGTTCTTTTCTATCAGCCCATAAAAATGAACTACAATTATTATTACCACCTCTCATATAAGAACAAAGTGAAGCTAAAAATAAATTATTTAGCTTATTTTCATTTATTTTTTGTAAATGGTCTTCATAATTAATATCATCATAATCACTTTGATTAAATACATTTTCTAAATATTCATTAGTAAATCCTGCATGAGAACAATAATATTTTTTATCTCCACATTGAACTGCTGTATAAAAGTCAAATAAATCAATATTTTTTAATAATATATTTTCTATTTCTTTTTCTTGACTATATTGATGGCCTGAACAAGGAAATCCTAAATAACTAAGTTCATGATTACCCAATAATAAAGTATATTTATTATTACTATTTTTTAATTCTATTATTTTATTTAATGTTTCAATTGAATCATATCCACTACTTAACCAATCATCAACATAATCTCCAAATAATACTATTTTATTAAATTTATATTTTTTATCTAATCTTTTTATATCATCTAATATATAATCATGAGTATGTATATCTCCAACAAATAAAATTTTCATAATTTACCTGCCTTTATTATTTATTTTCTTTGATCCATTTATTAACTTTTTCTAAAAATTCTTTTTGTATATTTTCAGGTATTTCAGGTAGATCATATTCTATTTCTTTTTCATCATCAATACAAGTAATATCCATATCTTTAAATGATTTAAAAGGTCCTTCTTTTATGTTTCGGATATATCCTACCCATCCAACTAACCATAATTCATTTTCTGTTAAATTATTTTTATTTTTTATATATGATTTTTCATTAGTTATTATCTTATTAATATTTTACTTATTTTCCCATACATATACTTTAGTTCCTGCATTATATATAGGATATACTAAACCTTGTTCTTGTAATTGTTTAATTTCTTTATGATGCATTGGATCTCTATTTTTAACTTTACCATTATTAACAAAATAATTTTTAAAACTAAATTGAGTTTTTATATATTTCATATCAGCTAAATTTTTAAGAGAGTTACCATTAAAATAATTATAATCTATATAATATACACATGATTCTGGTTTATATGTTTTTATAAAATATTTCCAAATTTTAGATGCTCCCCCAACTACATTATATCCTAACTTCGTAGCACCTCTTATAACTTCATATTCATATTTACCTTTACCAAAAAAGGCATCTCCAAATAAATATGACATGTATACTTCTTTTGTAATTTTATCAATTAAGCATATTGCAAATTTTCCTCCTCTAAATCCTTGAATATTATTTTTATTAAAAAATTCTTTCATTTCTTTGGATTCTTTTACGATAATATTTAATTTACGAGCATATATAGTTTTATTAATTCCTAAAGCACTTTTAATTATATTTTCAAGTATGGGCCTTTGTCTTTCATCATCCCATTCATATTCAAATATATGAATTAATCTTATTCCTCTTTCTTCACATAATTTTGATTTATTATAATGAGCTTTTTTATCTATATTATTTGTAGTATGATAATAATTACCATTAAATTCTATAGCTAATTGTTTTTCAGGAATATAAATATCTAATTCATATGGAGTTATTATCTTTTTCGTATTTATTATAATTTCACCTTTATAAATTGATTTGATATATTCTTGAAGTTCAATTTGTGGTTGAGACAAATTACGATGTATTTTAATTTCAGAATCATTATATAAATTATATTCATTTATTAAAGTACTGCAATAAGATCTACTGATATTTAATTTTTTTGCGATAGTATATATACATCTATCTTCTAAAGGTATATTTAATATAAATTGTTTAAATAATTCTTTATCTCTTATTATTTTTAAGTGTTCTGGTGTAATATGATCCCAATTATGGGCAGGATTATTTATATTATTATTTTTTCTATAAGTAATTCCTATTTGTAAAGAATTATTATAATTTTCATTTCCATATCTTTTTAATTTTGTTTCTTTTGCTTTAATAGCATTCTTTTTATTTCGTTCACTTCTAGCTTTTTTATCCAAATATTTCCAATAACTATTTAATCTTTCAGTTCTTTTCTTTTTTTCTTCTTCAGATAATTTTATTTCTTTTGCTTTTAAAGTTTTACTAATTTTATCTCGTCTTTCTTGTTCTTTTTGAATTGATTTACCTTCATGAGATTTTTTTGCATAATATTTTCCAGAACAAGATAAGCAACAAAAATATTTTTTATTTGGATCTTTATTATAATTTCTTATTTGATTTATTGTCATCTCAAATTCTTTTTGACACCAATCACATTTATATTTCATAATTTACCTCCAATATAATTATATTATATCTCATTTATTGCAAAATATCAATACCCAACCTTGTTGAAATATTAAACAAATTAAAAAGAGATGCATTTCTGCATCTCTAAAAATATAATTAATAGGAAGTGAAAAGATTTCATTGAATTAAACAGTAACTCTTCCTCTGATATATAGGTTAGCATTAACCATTTTCTTACCATAGATTGATACCCAACCTTGTTGAGTTGTATAATCAGCTAATGTTACTGGTGTTGTATATGTGATTGGCATATAATCACCAACTACATATCCTGCTTGCCAGAATTCATTTCCGATTGCTCCTAGGAAGAAGTCATTTGTTCCTATAGCTGGTGTTTGATATACTTTAAGTGTTCCTAAAGTTCCAGCTAAGAAAGATCCACCGTTTTTTGGTGCTTCGTTTGCTTGGAAGTTTTTAGTTTTAGCAAGATATGCTACAACGTTTGCTCCAGCTACTACGAAGTTAGGTGTTAAGTTACCACCTGTTCTATTATAAATTTCAGCTGCTGCTAAATTGATAGCGATTGGTAATCCTTCAATATGTTCAGCATCTGATACACCTGGTCTTGGTGTTGCTGACCATACAATAGCATTTCCACCAGCTGCTTGAGTGAAGATATCTGACATTACATATCTTTCTCTCTCTTTGTTCATTTCATTAGCAACTTGTTTTTCAAATTCTAATGGCATATTTACACCATATTCTTTATTGATTCTGTATGCTGCTGTTAATGCATATACAGCTCTGATTTTGTGTTCTTCAGCTTCAATAAGAACTGGATTAATTCCTAATGTAACATCTCCAACTTGTTGTTGATTATGTCCATCTAATTCTGGATATAAATAGTTTGGAACTACTGAATTATTATATGTATAAGAGATTGTTGTTGTATCATCAGATACGTTAGCAGCTAATGTAACTTCACCAGTTGCATAATTTACTGTACCACCATCTGATAATGTTCCATCTCCTTTATCTGTAACAGTTGTTCCATCAGCTTTTACAACTACAACACTTCCTGCGTCAATTGGTGTGAAAGCTGCTAAATATGTTTTTGTTCCATTAGCAAATGGTGCTTTATTTACAACTTTACTATCATAGAATTTGTCTGTTTTACCAGCTCCTGTTGAATCTAATACTAGATCACCTTGAGCTGTTTCACCTTTGTTTGTTCCATATCTTAATTCTAGTAATGGAATTAATTGAGCTGCTGTACTCATTGGTTGTACAGAAACTATTTCTGGTAATATTGTATTTTGAATTGCAAGAGATGTAATATTGAAAGCATCTCTTTTGAAGTTTCCAACATTTGTAGGTTGTGTATAACCTTCAAATAAATTTCCTTTTTGAATATTTTCAAATAATTGACCTGCATAGTATTTTTCAAATGTGCTCATTGGTCTAGCTCCAACTTCTTTTCTAGCTGCTTCTAGTAAACCAATTCTTTTTGCATATTTAGCTATAACAGGACTTGATTCAACTTGTCTTCTTAAAGACTCTTTTGTCATTCCTGGCATTATAAATTCCTCCTCTAAATTTTAATATTTTAATTTTTAATTTTTTAATATAAATTTTTGAGTTTTAAGTGTATCTCCTCACCTTGTTAAACATATCTTATTTAACTAAATATATAATTTACTACACCAAATATTTTTTAGATGTTAATTATTATTTATTAAAGCATTATATAAATCTATATCTTCTTGAGATAAATCATTACGTTTAAAATTTTCAGCTACTACTTTAATATTTCCTATTGGATCAAAAGCTAATTTAGAAAATCTATCTTCTATATTTTCTGTCTTTTTAGCTTGTTGTTCTAATAATGTAATTTTTTGTTGTAATTCTTTAATTTTATTTTCTTGTAATGATTTTTCTTGTTCTATTTTTTTACTTTCAATTAACTTATTTTTCTTTAAATTATTTAATTGTTCTGTTAATTGTTTGTTCTCTAATATTATTTTACTGTAGTCCTCTAAATTTTTTGATAATTCTGCATTAGATTTAGCTAATGATTCATTTTTTGATAATTCTGTATCTAATCTACTTTGCAAATCTTCTACTTTTTTATTAATAATATTAGATTTTTGTTTTTCTAAAATTTTAGTTTTTGTTTGTAATCTTTGAATTTTTTTATTACTCTCTTCTAATAAAGCTTTTTGTGATTGATTTTCATTTTGTAAATTTTCAACTTTTGCATTTAATTCATTTTTTGAAGAAATACTTTCTTTTAATTTAGTTTTTAAATCTTCTTTAGAATTTTTATAATAATCTAATTCTTCAATTAATTTTTTATTTTCTTCTCCTAAATTATTAGATGCAGTAATACTTTCTTTTAATTCATTTTTATTTTCAATATATTTTTCTTTTAATAAATTAAAGGCTAATTGTTTATTAGATTCTAATAATTTATTTTCTTTATTAGAGCTTAAAGATAATTTTTTAGTTTCAATTAAATTTAACAAATTAGATTTATTAATATTATTTGTATTATCAACAGCTTCTTTAATTTGATTTAATTGATTTTTAGTATCACTTTCATTTATAGCTCTTTCAAAACTTTCGTTTAATTTATTGATTTGTTTACTTTCTGCTAAACTAACTCTAGCTTTTTTATTTGCAGGAGTTACTACAACATCAAATGTTATAAAATCATATGTTTCTGGATCTATAATATTTTGACCATTCTCATATATTTCTTCTCCTATACCACGAGAGCTAATTCCTAATTTAGCTCCACTGTCAGCTAAAGCTTTAACTATTTTTCCTGTTGGTGTATCTAATATTTCTGCTTCACCATAAATAACACCTTCTTCAGGTCTTTTTTCTAATTTTGTTATAGTTATAGCAGCATTTTGTGCTTTTGTTTCACATCTATCACCATCTGGATGATCTAATTCTCCAAACAATGTTTTTGTTTCTAATGCTTCCATAACATCTTCATTATTAAAAACGCGATTATCCCATAATTCTTCACTATATAATCTATCTGCATTTCTAGTTCCATGTTTAAAGTCAGCAAATACACCTTTTAATTTACCTAAAATACCTTTACTTTTACCTTCTTCGTAAACAGTATTAGCATCTTGAGTTTCTATAATCATTGACTTTCCCATATTAATACCTCTTCCTTCTTTCATTAATATATTTTACTGTTATTGTAAAGTATTATATTATTTACACTATTCATTAATATTTTACTTCTATTTAAAGCAAAAAATAAAAAAGTAGTGCATTTTTACACTACTTTTCAATATTTTTTATTAAATTAATCTATTTCTTTTTTATCATTAATCTCTTTTTCAAAAGCACTTCTTGCATCTTTAAAAGCTTTTAATGTTTCTTCATTTGGATTTCTTTGATATTCTTTTTTTGCTTTTTCAAAGTTTTCTTGATTATCATATCTATAAAATGGTTCATTGTTAGTTGTATCTTCTTTTAAAGGATAGTCAAATTCTATACTAATTACTCTTACTCCTGTACTATAGCTTATTATAACTGGAATACCTTCTATACTAATTGATGCTTCATATTCAGAATATCCCCATCCATGTAATTGTCCATTACTAATAGCATCAAAATCATTAAATCCTAAATCTGAAAATACTTTCATATGTTCTTCATCATTAAATCCATTAAATGAATAATTTAAACTAAGTTTATTATCATTTACATATATTCTTGGATTTGAAATAATTCCATCATGTTTTTTAATAGCATTTTTTATATCTTTAAATTTTGAAGATTCTAAAACATTTTCTATTTTATCAGGTACTATTAATTTTTTTCTTTTATCTCTCGGATCTGTTATTTTAAAACTTTCAGTTTTTGATTGATTTTTTATAGCTAAATTATATATTTCTTTGCAAGTTTGTATAGCTGCATCTTCTTTTAAATTATATTCACCTGCAATTTCAAAAATTTCTTGTTTTATGAAGTCATCTACATCTTTATAATCTTTTATATGATTTTTATACCATTCTTCATTATCATAATATTCTTCTTTTGCAATTTTTTCAATAGAAGGTCTACCTTTTCTTCTTTCATTTTCATATTGGTCTTCTGTTAATGAAGCTAGATCTTTAAATCTTTTACATTGTTCTTCTAATTCAGCTTGCATTATCTTTTTATATAAAGTGTCTTTTTCTTTTTTTCTAATTTCATTAATTTCATCTACTGTATAAGACTTACCTTTATACCATCTTATGTCGTTTGATGGATTCATTATATCATCATACTTCACATAATATACATCTGTTGGGTCTTTTATAGAAGCTTGTTTTGCTAATTCTTCAGCTTCTTCATCGGACATTTCTTTCCAATCATTATGTAAAACATAACCATTATCAAATTCTCCATATCTAGCTATACGTTTTTGTGTAGTACCTTCTATTTTCTTTTTTTTATTTGTTTTTGACTCTTGTATTTCTTTTTCATAATTATCTATATCCTTTTGAAAATAAGATTGTATTTTATCTCCTATATATGCATCTTCAAAAACATTTAATTTATTCCAATCTATATTTAAACTATTACAAACATCTATTATAAAATCATTATAATTTGTATTATTTTCAGCATCAGGTCCCCAGAAATCAGTAATTAAATTTTTATTATCTTCAACTCTTTCTACAGCTAAACTTACAATTTCATCTAATGCTCCTTTATCTCTTATTTTGTTATTATAACTTTCAGATTTTTTATTATATTCTTTCATTTCCTTTTCATAATTGTTTATATCATCCATTGTTATCCATTCTGGTTTTTCATTATCAGCAAATGAATTATATAATTCTTTCATTTTAGCAATTTGCTCATCTATATCTTTTGCCCATAATTGTTTTTCATTACCATTTCCATTACCTAAAAAATATTCACAATCAGTTTTTAATCTATCTAATAACATATATAAAGTTTCTTTATTATTTCTATCTTCTTTTTTTAGCTTTTTTTAGTCTTTCTTTGACTATCTTTATCTACAACACTTCTAATTTGATCTAAAAGATTTTTAGGCATTTTATCTATATCTGAAATTCCTGTTAAAACTTCTGCTACATCATATATAGAATCATCTGTAAATATACCATGACCTTTATTTAATACTTTTTTAATTGCTTTTCTTATATCTTGATTAGTATAATTATCATCATTAGATTCTGTTAAAGGCTCTTTACCTGTTAATCTTCTACATTCTTGCAATACTTGAATTTGATTTCTTATAGATATTTGTTCTAATTCACACATATTTAAAAATGAATCCCTTATTGTTTTATCATTAAATGTTTTAATTTCATCTAATATACCATTATTAGCTATAATATCATTTATTTTAGATTCAGTTTTTGAATCTTTTCTATTAAGATCTATTATAGCAGCTTTCATTACATATCTAGAACCTTTTTGAACAAATTTATCTTCTTTTGTATCATATGCTCCCCATTCACCTTTATATTCTTGTTCACTAGGAAATTTTCTTAATTGATATCTATCAGAAGATTCATTTAATTTATTTTCAACTTTCATTCCAAACTTTGCAAAATAAGATCCGTCAGCTATTTCTTGTTTAATATCCCAAGGCAAAATTTCTTTCCAATCTAATTGGCTTAAATGACTATCTTTATTATGTGATTTATATATTTCATAAGCTGCATCAAATCTTTTTGCAGTAAGAGCTGCTTGTTTTTCCCAATCATCTTCATCTTGTTTAGCTTGTTTTCTTAAAAATTCAGGATCATTTATTTTTTCTGCTCCAGTTTTTATAGATTTATCTTCTGTCTTCTTTTCTAATTCAGGAGCTTTATATTCATCTCCTTGTAATAAATAATTTTTTGAAGTTAAGAATAATTCTTTTGCACAATCTTCCCAAAGATCTTTATCTTCACAATTACCATAATCTTGCATACATTTCATATCAATAACACCTTTATATTGTGTTTTAAAATCTTCAAAAGATTGTTTATCATCTTTTTCAATTTTTGAATATTTATCTATATTATCAACATCTACAGCAGATATAAGAGTTTCATTATTGTCATCTAATTTAGATAAATAACCTTCATTAAGATTATAATATTTTTTCATTATTTATAAACCTCCTATATTTAATCATTAATATTATTTAAATAATCATCTAAACTTATTATAGGTTCAGATCCTTCAATAAATGATAATAAGGCAAATACATCTCTTAAAGCTAATGTAATATCATCTAAAGAACCATATGTCTTATCTATCCAATCTATTTGCTCTTGATTTAAATTATGTTCTAAATCTAAATTCTTTAAATCATCTAAACTTAAAGGTTTTTTAGTAAAATCTGAACTTGGGAATTTGGTTCTATCTTCAGATTCATTTACTAATGTATCAACTTTATCAATCAATTCATCTTTTAAATCTTGAAGTTGATCTACTTTTTCAATACCTTGTTCTAAATTTTGTTTAGTTTGTTCTAAATCATTATTATCAGGTATATTGTTTATATCTTCAGCTTCTTTAACAATTTTATATCCTTCTTCTATTAATTGTTTATATTCTTTTTGTAAATTTGATTTTGAAAAAGGTTTATTTGTAATACGTTGCTTATTTTCATAATATTCTACAATACCATCATCATTTAAAGAAATTGTTTTTATATTATTTTCTTTTTTAAAAGTAACTTTTCCTTCATTAACTAATATTTTATCTATTTCAATTTTTTCAGGATTTATTTCTTCATAATTATTAAATTCAGCTTCAGGTGCATCAATTTCTATTGGTTCTTCCATTTTTTCTGGATATATTGTTAAAGTATATTCCCATACATTATTATTTTCATCATATACAATATTTCCTAAGAAATAACTATCATTACCATCATAAGTATATAATTCACCTTTACCATCATCTAATTTTTGTGTTTGCATAACTAAATTATTAGCATCACAATATTGTTGTATTATATTAGTATTATCTTCAACAGATTCTGTAATTTTATTTTCATTTAGAAAATTTACAAAACTTTCTATTTTAGTTTTATCTTCACTTTTTAATATTTCTATTTTTATTTCTCCATTTATTTTTAAAGTTACATGCATTGGTTCTGTATCATAACTAGGATCTTCATTTCCACCAACTCCTGAAACACTAACTCCATCTATATTACTATCTATATTTTTCATATATTCTTTTATATCAGCAATTATTTCTTCTATTGAAACCTTTTTATCTTCTATAGTGGCAATACCAAAAGTTATTTCAATATATTCATCAATAGCATCAAGCTTAGGATAAACTTTATCTAATCCTTCTTCTTCAAAACTATCCTTTAAATATACTTCATCTTTTAATAAGTCTTCAATTTCTTTTTCAAATTCTTCAATAGCATCAGTTTCTTGATCCCAAGAAAGATCTCCTTTCTCATCATCCCAAACACTATCAGCTTTAGTTGCATTTAATTTATAAGGAGCTAATCCTTTAATTATATAAGTATAATCAACTTTATCTTTATATTCATCAAAAAGGCTATTATCTTCTTCTATTTTATTTCTTTTATTCATAGCCTCTACTAGAGCTTTATGTGTTAATTCTCTTTTCAATTTAAATTACCTCCTTTAATTAGATTTTATTGTATATATGAATTTATTATTTCGTGTTTCAAAAGTTACTTCATTATTTAAATCTTCAAAATATTTTCTAATTTCATCTCCATATGTCATAGCGTTCATTAAGCTATTACTATCTCCACTTATAACAATTGTTATTGTGTTTTTATCAGATTCAATTGTTACAGTACAACCTGTTTTTTGTTGAATTGTTTTTTGAATTTGAGATAAATTTGCAAAAATATCAGATGATGATAATGCTTCTTCTTTTTTATTATATGGTATAGTACTTATAGTTTTCCAATCAGTTTCATTTTTTAAAGTTTTAACATAACTATCAGCTTTTTGTTTATCTGTAAATATTTTAGCTTCATTTATATTAGTAGTTGTTATATAACCTAATTTATCTGGATCAACTAAATCTTCAGCATTTTCAATGATATCTTTTATATAACAATCATAATCATTATAACCATTTGCTATATCAGTATTTGAATTTTTTGATAATCCAATAACATAAGAACCTTCATCAGCTTCTTTCAAATAACTTTCTACTATATATTCAGTACATATATCATTAATATTATCTATTTTATTAGATAGAACATCTTTACCTTTATTAATTTTTTGACAAGCATAACATACATCTTTATTAATATTTTTTATATTACAAATTTTATCAATTATTTTATTTAAATCTTCTTGAGATTTTGTATTTAAAAGCGATTTAATTATAGATTTTAATTCTTTTTTACTCTGATCCATATAAATTTATTATCCTCCTTTAACTGATTCTTATTATATTATATAATTTAAAAAATGTAACGGGTTTTTATAAACTTTTTATATCTTTTAAAAACTCTTGCATAGCACTTTCTAATTTAGTAACAACTTTTCTTTTAGATTCTTCTAAACTTAAACTTTTACCTTTTAAATCAAAATAATGATCTTTTAATTTTTGAAGCATATCTTGATTTCTCAAAGCTTTAAATATTAAATTACCTAAACTCATTTCTCCTTCTTCAGCTAATCCAACTTTTCTATTCATATACAATTCATTGATATATTTTTGGACAGCTTCCATATCATTACTATTTAGCATTTCATTACATTTAGCCAATGTTGCATCTAATTCTTCTGAAATATCTGGAATATCATATTCAATAGGTTTAGGTTTTTGAATCCATGTATTTTTTAAAATACTATACCTACCATTAGTAGCATTGCCTGCATTAACATCTTCTATATATAATTCTACAGGAATGCCATAAATATCTATATCAAAATTTCTATTAAATGATGATTTTTTAGAATCATATAATTGTTGTAAAATAGTTTCATCTATATAACTTAATTCATTATTTACAACAAAATGCAAATCAATATCACTTTGACTATTATAATTATAAGATGCATTAGATCCTACAATATCAATATCAACTAAATTAATAGGTAATTCGATAAAATCAAGAAACTCTTTAGAAATATCATTTAATTTTTCAGCTACTTCAGGTTTTAATTTATCATTAAACCATAATTTTGGATTTAAAATAGGGTGTAATTCATAAGCCTCTTTCTTTATAGATTTTTTCATTATTATTTATCTCCTTTATTTGTTTTCTTTGTAGATTTTTTTGTAGATTTTGATTCTTCTTCAGTTATATCTTCTATTGATTGTGTTTCAGTAGATGTATTAATATTATTTTGAGAAGTAGTTGTATCTTGTACTAAATTAATTTTAGATTCTGACTCTTGTGGCATATATGAATAATAACCTATATCTTCTTCATCATAATCAAAAACTCTGACAAATTTTAAATTTTCTAAAATTCTTAATCTTGTTATTAATCTTTCTGTAAAAGAATCTTCTTTCCAAATATGATCTTCTTTAGGTTCTAATTTTATATTATCAATAGTTAATACTCTATCAGAAATATTAATTACTTTTTTAATTTTCATTGCGTTCACCTCTAATATTATTTTACAAGAAAATGAAGAAGAATCTTAACAATAGTTAATCTTCTTCATTCATATATTTATTTAATTTAAATTAGGATTATTTTCTTCTTCCATTAAATCTTTATATGATACATTAAATTTACTTAAATCATCATAATAAAAATTAATATTAGGATCAATTTTAACAACATTTTGATAATTAGCTCTCCACAAGTAAGCATCATCTGTATAAAAAGATAAATCTTGTCTAAAATATACTCCTCTATTAATATGATTAGCTATATCAGAATTATTTTCAATTCCTGAATTGAAATATATATTAAATTTATGAGCTATATTTAAACCATGACCCACATAAACTAGTAATGAAGGTCTTAAATGATAATAAAATAAAAATTCTCTAACTAAAGCATCATTAGTAACTTGATCTTTAGACCATACACTTAATTGATAATTAATTGTTATAGGTATAACCTGAGCTCTAACTTCTATAATTTGATTATTTTCATTTACTCTTTTAAATACTTTTTCACCTATGAAAGTTTGATATCCTTGTCTATCTAAATTTAATTGCCAATCAGTTCTTTGCAAACTTATAAAAGGTAATACTACCTTATCATCATCTAATTGACCTAAGATATTAAACATTCTATCAGCTGGTCCAATTTGAACATTTGGATTTATTTCATTATTTTTAGTATTTTTAAATCTAGCTCTAAAGTCTTCTACAATAGCTCTATCATAAGCATAAACAGATACATCTTGCTCATGAATTTTTTTATCAACTAGACTCTTTTTATTAATATCTTCACTCATTTATATCTCCTTCTATTCAGCTATTATTTTTACTTTAGTCATACTTCCTAAAGTTCTCATAGCAAATATTTGCCATAAATTATTTAATTTTTTATGATTAAAATGTTTAGAAGCAGCTGTGAACATTCCTGTTCCTTTTAAATTTATATCCCCAGAATTAAGAAATCTTATCAATTTTCCAATAGATGTATATGTATTAGGAATTCTTATATTATTATCTATTTCAATGATCCAGGTATTATCTTTACGTTGTTTATATGTAAACGAATCATATATAGCTTCCATAATACTTTGAGTATCTATATATTTAGTATTGATCCAATCAATCCATTTAACTTGATATAAATAATTTATTCTCAATTGAATTTTTTTTCTATTTATAGAAGTATTTATATATTGAAATATTTGATCAGATATCCATTCTACAAATTCTGGGATAATATTTAATTCATCATCTCTAACATTCGTAAATTGAAATTGCAATATTAACATAAGCTTAACCACTATAAGGACTATTTTCTTCATTTATGAATTTATATTGATTCTCCCAATTAATATATTCTTGCGGAGTAGTATCAATATCATGATCATTTGTAATATATTTAGATGATTGATCTTTAGATGTTCTATCTGATTCAGCTTGATTAATTTTTTCTGTATTAACTAATGTATATTGATTTTTTTGAGGTAATTGATCAAATACAGGAACTAAAGCGCAAGCATATGAATCCGGATATTCCAAATCATTACTTATTTTAGATATACTAAATACTCTAGGTCTTGGAGTTCCTTTTGTAGCTTCAACCATAACACGACACCCAACTTGTAGTTTAGGTGTATCATAAGCAAAATGACATAATATTGGCTGTTGTTCATTTAACTCAGATACCCAACCATATCTTTTTAATGTATCTATTGAAGGATTTTCATCAAATATTACATCAATTCTAGTTGGCATAGAAAAAGTACTATTATCCTCTGAATGTATAGTTAATTCTTTTTTTACAATATATTGATATCCAACAGATATTCCTATTAATTTACACATCTCTTTAAAATATCTTCTATATATTAGAGCATCTTGTCTATTTAATAGTCCCATAGTAACTCCTTTCTATTTATTCTATATCTAATAATATTTTTACTTTATCATAATTGTCATATAATCCAATAATTTTACCTATACTTCTTATATTAAAAATAGTTTCATCTTGATCATATCGGATTGCTACACCTTTTCCAGGTATATCAGAACAAGTTACTTTGTCTCCAATACAAGCTATCCCTATGATATTTGCATCAACACATCCACTATTAGATATAGTAATTTCATTATTATTGACATTTGTACAAACCCCAATAATTCTATCTTTTTTATAATTACAACTTTTATATACTTTATTATTAATAGCATTTTGAGAAATAATATCTCCTACTTCTATTGTTTCATCAAATAATTTTTCATATACATTATCCATAATAATCTCCTAATCTATTTGAAATAAACGCAAAACATTATCTTTATAACATGCCATTAAATTTTCCATTGTATATATTGGTGTATTATCTCTATTATCATAACTTACAAATTTAAATCCAATATCTGTTAATATTTCTTCTGTAACATTATCTATTAAATATTCATTTTTAAACAAATTATCTAAAACAGCTATACTTGATGCTTTTGCAGCTATTTTCTGTGCTATACTTTCTAAATTATACATAATCATAATAACTCCTCCTTATATTATTATTTTACATAAAAATATGTGTATAAAAAATTATACACATATCTAAATTATTTACTTTTTTTATTTGTTTTCTTTGTTGTTGCTTTCTTTTTGTTAGTATCTTCTTCATCTTCATTATTTTCTGATTTTACTTCATCTTGATATCCTGCAGCATCTTTTACTTTTTTCACAGCTATATTTGATAATAAATCTAGGATTGGAACACCCATATATCCACCTAAACTAGTCAACCCAGCAGTTAAATATTGACTAACTCCAAAATTTTTACATAATAAATATATTACAACTCCTACAAACATTGATATTGCACAACCTACAATATAATAAAATAATGACATTTTTCTAGGATCATTCTTTTTATTTTCCATTTCAGCTAATCTCCTTACTAATCCCCCAAAAGAAGCTAACAAGGCATTTATGATAAATTCCAAAAAATTGAATTTTTCCATTTAATTATATCCTTTCTTTAGTTTCTATTTTTTGCTTTAATCCTAGACCATACACTATCATATACAGCAAGCATTGTTATAATTGCTATAAAGAAAATTCCTATTGTAAATTGAATCATAATTGTTTGTTCAAATGTTGTATATTTATCAACACATACAATTAAGTAATATTGTGGATCTGTATAAGGAATTTGTTTCCAATATATATTTAAATCACCAATTGGAGTAGTTACAACATATTCACCTACCATGTTATTTTCTATACTACGCCTTAAAGATTGCATCTGCTCTGTATTTTTATCTACCCCGCCTAGCCAATCAAAATCTTTTTTATCTTCTTGACTTGATAATAAAATATTTTCAAAGTCTAAATTTAATAATCTTAAATAAATTCCTTGATCATCATCTAAAGAAGATAATGCTTCATCTAAAATTTTATCAAATATTACTTGATCTGGTACATTCTCTCTTTTTAAAGATTCAATGGAATCAGCTATAATATCAACTGTGTACTTTGCATCATTATATCTACTCATGTAATAAGATTCATTAAAATAATTAAATATATAAAGAAAATACGCTATTAAAATAACACATAATAACAAAGGTAATAATATTGAAAATTTTTTAATATTGTATTTTGTTTTCATATTGAATTTACTCACTCCTTTCAAAAATTTACATAAAAAAGGCTATTGTATATTATTTATGTACAATAGCCTATATTTTAAGCTACTTCATTAGGAATTCCGATTCTAGATAATTTATTATTTGTTACATCATTTTCAAAAGCTTCTAATAAAGTAGAACCTGTATCATCTGATGTATAATCATTTAATACTCTAGCTAATAAAGTTATATTATTTTCATTAATTACAAAAACAAGTTGATTTTGTTTATAATCTGTATTTTTTGCAAATGGTATAATTTTTTGTAATTCTATTATTGATTTTAGTTCATCAATTGCAGCTTTAATATTTGTTGCTTCTAATTGTGAAGTTGTATTATCATATTTAATATTATTTGCATTAGCTGAAATATCAATATCAATTGAGTCATCAGATTCAAAATTAATATCTAAAGAATTATCATTTGATGTAATATTTAATATTTGAATTGCTTGACTATTATCTGCTGGTGATACAGAAGTTTGTGTTATTTTAAATCCATTACCTGTTTCACTATTATCTATTAGAATTGATTCAACTAATTTATTATCTTCCCCTAAAAATGTTTTATCTAATTTATTATTAGATATTTGAGTTATATTATTATCAATTACTTTACTTGAAATAGTTAATTTATCATCAACTAAATTTATATTGATATTTCCTTCTTTTAAAATATGTACAAATGAATTACTTTTTGATTTATTTTCAATTGTAACTTTATTAAATTGCATTGTAATATCTTCTTCTGTATTAGCTATATTAAAATCAGTTAAAAGAGTTTGAGCAATATTACTATCTAATTTCGTATTATCTCTTAATATTTTAGGATTTGTTTCATCTGTATTATCTACTAAATTATAATCTGATGTAACTGTATTTACAATATTTTTATTACTTGCTTGAATATTTCCTTGATTATTTATATATAAATATTTTCCAGCATCTGAGGCATCTTGTTTTATATTTAATTTATTATTATTTAAAGTATCTAATTCAGATTTAATAGTTGTATTACTTCCAGCATTTATATTTATATCTTCTCCTGTTAAAGTTATATTCTTATTTCTATCAGGACTTACATTGTTAACAGTACTAACACTACTTAAATCTGTCAAGTCATACATTTTAGTTAATCCTAAATTATCAGTTCCATATATTTTATTTGTTTCTTTACTTAAAGTAACTTTATCTTGACTAAATTTAGTCAATTCAACCAAAGCGCTTTGAACATCAGTAGAAGCAAGTGATGTTTGACTAGGATCAAATGTTATATCTGATGCTTTTCTAGAAAATAATAAATCCCAATTATCAGCATTAAATGTTTCTTCTGATACTAATCCTTTATTTGCTTTATATAATTTATTATCATATAAACACATTTGGTTTAAACCATATCTAAAATATGGAGTAAAATTACCAATAGAACCAGTAGCTTTTAAATTAACAACAGTATTACCTAATTCATCTACACCCCAAAATGATTGAACTGAACTATCATCAGATTTAAATATGGTCTTTTGTAAAGTATTACCACCTGTTCTAACATCTTTTAAAGTTTTTGAAACAGTCATTATTTGATTTGTATTTTCATTTGTGATATTTAAAGCTGTAACAGTTTTAGCATTCATATCATCAAATGTACTTATAGCTATTTTACCTTGTAACGCTGTTTTTAAATCTTGATTATCATCTACACTACCTTTTAAATTTGCAAATGTTACCAAATAATCTAATCCCATTGTTTCATATAATAATTCTGACCAAGGAGTAACTCCATCTCCTCTTTTTATTCTATGAGTATCATCTTCAACACCATACTCACCTAGGGCTAATATAGGATCATTTATTGTCCATTGTGTGCTTGTATCATGTCTTAAAATGATTGTATAATATTTATTTTCTTCTTCCACTAAAATAACCTCCTTATTTAATTTAAAAACCTAATAACCAATAGAAATATGCTTTTTGCTTATACATTTTGTAACAATCTTTTAGTGATGCTTTATCAAATTTTAAAAGTATTTTTTGTCTTTTTCTTTCTTCTTTATCTAATTTTTTATTTTTTAAAAGTTCTTTTCTTCTTTGTATACATCCTTTACATGAACCTACACAATATTCCCATTGTTTTACTTGATTATCTTCATCTAAATATTTTATTAATTGTTTATGAGTTTCTTCATTTTATATAAAAGGTTCAAAATCTTTTAATTTTTTAAATTTCAATAAAAACAACTCCTTTTATTCTATATCTAATAAAGCAATAACTTGGTCTTTTCTATTTGTAAATTTTATTACTTTACCAATTGATCTACTATCAAAATATTCTTTATCTAAAAAGTCTTTAGATTTTGCCTTACCAGCTTCTCTACTTATGCATAAACGATCTCCTAAATCTACATAACCTGTTACATTTACTTTTTGTGTACCATTATAAGCTACTTGTATAACTTTAGATTTATCAATAGAAGAATCACCAGCATCAATCATTATAGTATCTACTTTTGATGAATTACCTCCATTAAGTATAATATCATCTTCTCTAACTTTAGAATTACCTGCATTTACAGTTTCAATATTTAATATTGTATTATCACTAGAAATACAAACACCTATAATTAAACGAGAATTTATTAATAGTTCTTCTTTGTTGTTATATACAGCTTTTTTTATTAAAGATGTATCAGGATCTAGCATTATTATATCGCCTACATCAATTTGTTCAGAAGGTATGGCTTTTCTATAAAAATCAATATTAGCCATTTAACAAACCTCCTTTATCCATAAATTTTTTGTTCGATTTCAGTATATCTAGATGAAGCTTGTGTATTAGTTTCAAATGTTTCTATTTTTTTAGCTCCATTAACATAAACATATATAATTCTTGTATCATCATGTTTATCTATATAGAAATTATCTAACCAAAATAAATTTAACATATCTCCAGAATTTAATTTAATAAACATATTTATTATGCCTCCTAATTATTTATTATTATCATTAATATTTTACTTAAACAAATAAAAAGAATTGATATATTTTTTATATACCAATTCTTTTAAATATTTATATTTAAATTTTAAAATTATTCTAATATTGTTGTATCTCCAGATTCTACATAATCTTGATATAAAGAAATTATTTCATCTACAGAAGCCTCTGGATGATTTATTATATATTTTTTAATCATATGACCTTCTTCTACTTCAGCTGGTGAATCTAAATCTATTTCTAATTCATTTAATACTTGATCATATTTAGTTTGAATTGCTTCTTCTTCGGGAGTTAATTCATCAGGAGTTAATTCATATGTCTCATTCAATTGAGTAGCTTTTATATATCCCCAATCACTTTCATCATTTGGATTTTGTATTTCATACATATCATCTGTAAATTCTACAAATGAATTATCTTCTCCTTCTTCATCAGAAGCATTTTGTCCTTTCCAATAATGAGCTGGAATAGCTTTTACTATTTCATACTCTTTTCCTTTATAAGGTACTATATCACCTTTTTTATATTTTAAGTTTGATTCTTCTTTTAAATCTAATTTAGATTCTAATTTAGTTAACCAATCACTCAATTGTTTTGTTGTTACAGTTAAAGTTGTTGGTACTTCTAAATCTGCATAATCAGGATTTATATCTATAACTTTACCTTTTACCCATTGAGATCTATCTTGTGTATATTTAGGACCTCTTGCATATGGTATTGTTATTTCATCACCAACTTCTAAATCATTTACATTTTTTACACCTTCAACTTTTTTAGATTCATCTAATGGTATATCTTCTAGATGAAAAGCGCTTTTAATGGTATTTAATTTATTTATATGATCTTCTTCATCTGCTATAATTTCTTTTATTTCTTTTTCTAATACTTGATATAAACTAGGTATTAATGTTTCTTTAGCTTGTTTTAAAAATGAATTATAACCATCAATAGCTGATTGCTCATCAACAATTAAAACATCAATAGTACTGTTTGTTGTTTCTACAGCTAATTTATCTTCTTCTGTTGGATTTTCAACTTCACTTACAGCTTGTTCTACATCTTCTTGAGTTTGAGTTTGATCTTCTCCAGTACCTTCTAATTCCTCTTCTTCATGTAATTGTTTTGATTCTGTAAATTTAGCACCTTTATTTAATTGTTCATAAACACTATCAGTTGTAGCTCCTGTGATTAAAGCGTCCATTCCTACCTCAACGATTTGTTCAATAGCATCTTCTTCATCTGTTGCTCCAAAGTCAAATATAGAACTAAGTAAATCAAAATTATTTTTAACCCAACCTGTTAAATCCACATTAACAAAATCAATACTATTTATTTTTTCTTCATCAATAGGATTTGCTAATTTTAAACTTTTAGCTAATCTTACTAAAAATTCTTGAGCTGGATCATTATCTGCATCTTCTATATCTACACTATACGCTACAACCATATCATACGTATTATCTCCAATATCAATATCTTCAAAATCTTTATGTTCTAATAAATCATATAAAGTATCTATTTGATTTGATTCTGTTTTTATTGATTTATTTTCATTTAATTTTTCTTTTATATTTTTTATTAAAGCAAGTACATTATCTTCTTCAATACCTATTTCATCTTCAGGATCTGTATTTGTTACTTCACTTCTTTTATTTATATAATCTTGTGTATTAGATTTTTCAGTATCTATCATATCTATTATTTCATCATATGCATCATCATCTATTTCTCCCTCTTCATATAAATTTTCTATTTGTTCTTCTAAATCATCAAATGTATAGGCATTTAAAGTAATTCCTTCTTCTTTTTTCTTTTTCATTTTTAAATCCTCCTTTTCATTTATTAAATTTTTATTTTCTAATAATTTAAAGAAATCCTTATCTTTATTTTTTAACATATTTATTATTTGAGGTGTTGACATATCTTTATCTGGAGTATATTTTAATTCTTTTTCCTCTCCATTTTTAACGATATATTTTAATGTATATTCTTGATCTTTATTATACACGAAATATCATCTCCTTATTTATATTTTAATACCATTCTTCTTCTTCATCTTCATCATAATCATCTTCTTCATAATAGAAAGGACCATCACAATCATAAATACTACCTTTTGTAGACTCTGATGCAACTTTATCTAAATAATCAAAGTTTAAATATTTATCATTTAATTCTTTTAAAACCTCTTCATAACTATCAATACTTGTTTTAATTTTTTCTAATATTTGAGCAGCTCCTGGAACATATTTATATAACCAGTTTGCATAACTAGTCATATCATTACCATTTGAAAAATCATATCTATCTCCATCATTGTAATATTTGTATATTAATTTAGATATAGCTGTCATTATTTGTTGTGCAAATGTTTCTCCTTCTCCATCTCTAGGTAAATATTTAGCTTCAACTTCTTCAGTTTCCTTAGTATTATAATATGACCATGGTACACTAGCCTCAGTTTTCTTTTTTGTATTATAACTTTCATTTAATAATTTTATTGTTTCTTCTATAATATCTTTTTTCATTTTTAAATCCTCCTTTATTTATTTTTCATTATTTTCCTGATCTTCTTCAGTATCTACATTACTTTGATTATCAATAGTATTATCGTTATTATTACTATCTTCATTATCGTTGCTAATATCTTTATCAACATCCTGCAAATCTTCTTCATTATTTTCTTCATCTTGGTCATTATTAGCATCATCCTTACCAAATAATTTCGTATAGAATCCTTTCTTAGCATTTTGTCTTGCTAATTCATTTGGCAATGTTAATTCTTCTCCTTCTTTTACTCTTAAAAATTTATTTACATCATCTATACGTTTAACTATGAAATCCATAACAGTACTTGTTACTTGTTGTAGCCATTTCTTATTACTTAACATAGAAATTAGATGTTTACAAATTGAACCATAATCATTTGGATTAGTTATTTTAGCTTCTCTATTTTCAGGTTTACCATATTTATAACCAAATTTAGTTGCCATATATGCAAATCTATATTTGAAATCAGGACAAGTACAATCTACTTTTATATCCATACCATCAATTGAATTCATTATTGCAGCAGTAATTCCTTTTGTATTAATTTGATAATTTGGATTTTTTTCAGCTTCTACTTGAATCCAATATAAAATATTTTCCATTTCTACAGTATCCCAATAATCTCCTACTCTACAAGTAACTCTTAATGAATTAGTTGTAAATACAGATGTAGTATCAATATCAACAATTGAAAATCCTTTATATCCAGGAGCTTTATTATATCTTGTTATTGTTTGAGATTTAGCTTTTGCTAACATATCATTTCTACTTACTTCTTCTATTTTTTGTTTAGATTCCGTTTTAATTTTAGAATTTAATTCTTTTTCAGTTTTTTCTATACAATCTAATATATATTTATTTGTACTAATTTCATCCATAAAATCATCTTTAGGATTATCTGTATAATTATTCTCTATAACTTCCTTGACAGCATTTATTTTAGACCTTCTTTTATCTTCCATATACCAGTCACCGTTATTATATATATAAAAAGCTAATACATCTCCTACTTTTAATTTTCCATATTTTTTAACTAATGTATCAACTTCATTTAATACTTGTTGTTTTGTAGGCATTATATTTGATGTATCTTTATCCTCTTTTAATTGAATTTTTCCTTTACAATATTTATTACCAGTTTCTATTAATTTCATTAACTGTTCATAATTATAAGGTTCAACAAATTTATTTTCATATTTTTTATATACATTTAATGTTTTTTCTTTTCCATACTTTATAATGATTTGTGGTATATCTGATTCTAAAGTATTACTGTGTGTATTTAACGCTGATATATTAGATACCACTAAATCTATATCACTAATTTCGTTTGGTGTTACATCCCTATATAATATATATTCTGTATCATTTTGTTGTCTTAAGACCCTTTCATCTTTATTTACTTGAAACGTTATTGTAGCTCCACCATATCCATATCCTCTTACAGTTGAACACCAAATCCCAGAACCTTCTGCCTCACTACCTTTTCCATATACATCTAATCTCATGCCACCCTTAATACCTTCTTTAGATATTTTAATAGCATTTTCATTAGTTGTATTATGATATAATGTTATTAAGGAATTATCCGATTCAGTTTTTTTATCTTTAGCATCATGTAAGGCATCTTCATATTCTTTTAATAATCTCTGTAAATACTGTATATGATGTTTATATTTATTTTTATCTGCATCATATTTAGCTTTATTTAATCTTGCTTGTATAGTTGCTATACGTTTTTTAGTTCCATCTATTTGCATAGTTAATCCAAAAGTATCATTATATCTAGGAATATCACTATCATCTGCATATTGTAAAGATTCGTTCAATTTTTTATTTTCCTCTACTATATGCATATCTACATCTTTATGACTTGGTTGTAATTCATCTTTAAACTTCTGTAGTTTTTCTTTGTTATCATTATAAGAAATATCAAAAGATTTTCCATCCTGCATTCCCTTTAATACATATCCTTCTGTTAAAGATATTTTCATTACATTGTCATATACTTCTTTTAGCTTATTATATTTATTAAGTGTATCTTTATATAAAAATGGATATTTTTCTTTATCATATGTCTTTATATCTTTTTTTAAATTATTTAATTCTTTTTTTAATTGTGATACTCTTGTGTAATTAGTATTATCAATTAAATACATATCTCTATTATCTAATATAGATATATTACTATATCCATTTGCTTTTAATTCTCTTTCAAAATCTTTTTTAGAATTATAATCTCTATCTTCTATTGTAGAATATTCTCCACTTGTTTTATCTTTAACATAAGCTATTAGATGTATTCCTTCTGTTATTAAATGACCATTAGTATAAAAATTTTCTAGATCTTTAACTAATTCTTGTTTAGTCCATCCTGATTTTTTAAAATCTTTCCAATATTTATTAAAGAAGTTTCCTTTAGTATTATATATAATATTTTCAGCACTTTCTATTTTATCATCTTTATTTAGAAAATCCTTTACTTCTTTTTTAGTTAAAAAATTATTCCAATCTATACTAGCTTTTTCTTCTAATTTATTTTCTTCTTTTTCTATTACATCAAAACTTTTACTATCTATATCTTTTAAATTATAATACTCTAATCCTTGATCAAATTTACTTTCAGTACTTTCATCAGTATCATAATCTTTATTACTAATAATTACATTTTTACTATTCATATCTGCTTTTTGTAATTTATCAGAAGATTTAAATTTTGAAGATTTATCTTTATAAGATTGTAAAATTTTTAACATTTCATTAACTGTCTTATTTTCATAATTAGATGCTTTAGCATTAGGGTTTATAGCTTTTATTTTATTGAATATATCTGTTTTTTGTCTATCCCACATATAATTTTACTCCTATCTTTTTTACTATATGTATTATATAATAAATTTTAAAAAATGTAACGGGTTTTTATAAATTTTTTATATAATTTATGCCTTCAATATTATTTTACAATTAAATAAGGTTAGATGATAAAATCTAACCTTATTAAATATTAATATTTAATTATTTTTAATATCTTAAAACTTGACCTGGATATATAGTATAAGGTGATTGTATTCCATTTTTAGAAGCTATATCTTTCCAATTTACTCCTAATTTTTGTCCAATACCAGATAGTGTATCTCCTGATTTAACTGTATATGTTTTTGTATCTGTATTTCCACCTTCTCCAGGTATTGTTAAAACTTGACCAGCATAAATTGTATATGGAGAATTAATATTATTTGCAGATGCAATTGATTTCCAATTTACTCCTAATTTTTGTCCTATTCCTGATAAAGTATCTCCTGATTTAACTGTATATGTACTTTTTGACACATTATTTGATGATTGTGAATTTGATGAAAGTTTTAAAACTTGACCTGGATATATAGTATATTTTGGACCAGCTATATTATTGATAGATGCTAAATCTTTCCAACTCATACCATACTGAGAAGCAATCTTTGATAAATTATCTCCTGATTTGACTGTATATGTTTTATCAGTTGTTGCTGTTCCTCCATAACTTTGATTTACAAGTTTTTGTATTGCATCATAATCGTATCCTGCAGCTTTTAAAGCATCTTCTCTTTCTTTACCATTACCCCAAAGTCCAGCTTTTACTTCTTCAGCTAATTGCTCATTTGTTTTTGTTATAACAGGTATATTAGATTCTCCAGAATCAATACCTTGTATTAAGTTAGGATAATCCAAATATGCATAATTTGCATCTAAGCTTCCATTATATCCTGAAAATCTAGCTTGTGAGGTGAATTGCCATAATGTTTTATCACTTCTTTCAGAAGCTTGAACATTTAATCCTCTTTGACTTCCACCACTTGTTGGCCATTGAGCTACCCATTTATCATATGGATTTAATTCACTACCAGCAAGTTTACCACTAAACCAACTAGATGATGCATATATACCTACATAATATCCTTGAGCTTCAACCATACTACAGAATTTAGCACATATAGCTCTTAAAGTACTATTTGAAGGCATACCATTTCTTTGTTTATATCCATCTGCATCTTCCATGTCAAACCAACAACCATATGAATAACTATCTTTATATGGTGCAATGGCATTTAAAAAAGCATTAGCTTCTTTTTCAGCTCCGTTTACATTTAAAGCATATGAGTACCAATAAAATCCAAAAGGTATTCCTAAAGATTTACATAGATCTGCATTTCTTTTAAATTTATTATCAATTGTTCCTTGTGTACCATATCCAACTCGAATAATAACAAAGTCTATTTGATTTTTTAAAGTAGCTAAATCAATATTACCTTGATGAGCTGATATATCAATTCCTCTTTTTGCCATTATTCTTCAACTCCTTCCATAGACATTTCATCTTCGTTGTATTCAGGTTCTGTTCTTTGTAGTTCAGCATTTCCTAAGTTTTCTTCTTCCATAAATTATCACCTCTTTACTTATTCTATTAATATTTTACATTACTTTACCAAATCTATCTGTTATTCTAAAATTAAAATTATTTATACTAAAATAATTTGAATCAGTTGTTTCAATTTTAAATCCAGTTATATTAGTACTATTAAATGGAGATAATATAGTCCTTATTAAAACATTTATGGTATCATTACCATTAACCGTTCCACCAGAACAAATACAATTTAACGAAGTATTATTAAAACAAATAGTTCCTGAATATAAAAAAGAATTTCCTACTATACCTCTACCTATCATCAAACCTCGATTAAAATTATCATTTGTTACATTATCCAATTTATTATTCATAACTCCGGATATATTTACTCTAGACATTACAGGAATACCACTTAAAGGTGTTAATAATAATGAACAAGTATCTCCAACATTACCAACAAAAGAACCACATACCTCAAAATGATAAAATTGTCCTCTATTAATAACCAAATCTGATATAGTTAAAGTAACTATATTTGAAGCAGAATACTGATAATCACCATCA
>ULMM01036796.1_pt1 | contig 26506 bp, 18 predicted proteins | sample 1951661 | NCBI WGS metagenome assembly ULMM01 (sample SAMEA4835551, study PRJEB28245) | human gut metagenome | biome: gut microbiome; material: fecal sample | place: Denmark | collected 2008 | reverse complement strand
AGGACGAGCTTCGGCAGTATACAGCGCTCGAGCGGCGTGTGCAGGAGAACGAAAAGCAGATACTGCAGAAGTGAGGATGGGCAGACGAACACCATCAGCGATGCCTGGCGATGAGTCAGCGAGGGGCAGAATGCGTTGCGGCGAGGCACAACGCATGCGCGGAGTGATGATGTGGAGGGCCGAAACATGGGCACAAGCGAGTAGGAGGCGGTGACTAGCCGCCGTCCTCTCACACCACCGTGCGTACCGTTCGGTACACGGCGGTTTCAACAGTTGACGTGCATAGACTGATAAGCTGTGGCAAGATCATAAAAGCCCCAGTTTGTAGACCTAAAACAGAATACCGTTCCTTACATAGCAGTCATGCGCTTCGGTGCCTGGCTGCTAATTTTTTTGCGAAAGGAGCAGTATCGAATGAAGCTTGTATTAGCGGAAAAGCCCTCGGTTGCCATGAGTCTCTCGAAAGTGATCGGGGCAGATCAGCGCGGGGACGGTTATATGGAGGGCAATGGCTACCTTGTCAGTTGGTGTGTGGGGCATCTGGTGGAACTTTCCCAGCCGGAAGCCTATGATGAAAAGTATGCAAAGTGGAAGTATGATGATCTTCCGATTTTGCCGGAACATTGGCAGTATCAGGTGTCCGCCAGCACGAAAAAGCAGTTCGGAATCCTGAAAAAGCTCATGCAGCGGAAAGATGTGGAGAGTCTGATCTGTGCAACCGATGCAGGGCGTGAGGGCGAACTGATTTTCCGACTGGTTTACCATCGGTGCGGCTGCAAAAAGCCGGTGGAACGGCTTTGGATTTCATCAATGGAGGACAGTGCTATCCGGGAAGGCTTTCAGAAGCTCAGACCGGGAACAGAATATGATGCCTTATATGAGGCGGCTTTATGCCGGGAGCGAGCCGACTGGATTGTCGGAATCAACGCCACCCGGCTTTTTTCATGTCTGTATGGGCAGACCCTGAATGTGGGGCGCGTGATGACACCAACGCTTGCGATGGTGGTCATGCGGGATGCAGCAATTCGTGCGTTCAAGCCGGAACCATTCTACTCGGCAGAATTAAAATTCCGGGATTTTCAAGCAGGCGGTGAGCGGATGAAAGCAAAAGCAGAAGCAGAAAAACTGGTGGCAGAGTGCTGTCAGGCGGGAAGTGCCATCATTACTAAGGTGGAGCAGAAAGAAAAATCAGAGAAGCCCCCGGCCTTGTTTGATCTGACCTCGCTTCAGAGAGAAGCAAACCGGCAGTTGGGATTCACTGCCCAGCAGACCCTGGATTACACACAGGCTCTGTACGAGAAGAAACTCGTAACTTATCCCCGTACCGACAGCCGGTATCTGACGGATGATATGGCACCGCTGGTGCCGGAACTTGTTTCTGTGATCCAGCAGAGCTTTCAGATTCAGCCGGATGAGACAGCACCGGTGAATGCAGCGCAGGTCATCAATTCCAAGAAAGTCACCGATCACCATGCCATTATTCCTACAAAAACAGCGGCAGGTTATGACATTTCCTCTCTTCCCAGCGGAGAACAGGCGATTCTTACCATGCTGGCGGTGCGGCTGATTTGCGCGGTAGGAACTTCATGCCGCTATGCAGAAAGCATAGTAGAAGCCGAGTGTGCCGGTCAGAAGTTCAGCACGAAAGGCAAAACAGTTACGGATATGGGCTGGAGGCGATATGCAGGAAAGCCGGTTGAAGATGCTGAGAAGAATGCGGAGGCGGGTGATCTTCCGGAGCTTTCGGAAGGCATGACACTGGAACTTGCCGGTGTCGATCTGAAAGAGGGCAAGACCAGCCCGCCTAAGAGATTTACCGAAGATCTTCTGCTTTCAGCGATGGAGAGTGCCAGCTCGGATGAATTTCCGGCGGGTGTAGAGCGAAAAGGCATCGGCACACCAGCTACACGCGCTGCCATCATCGAAAAACTGGTACAGAAAGGCTTTATCGAGCGCAGGGGCGATAAGAAAACGAAATACCTTTGTTCTACGGACAAGGGAAATGCGCTGGTGACGGTGGTGCCGGAACAGATTCAGTCTCCATCCATGACGGCAGACTGGGAGGAAAAACTGCTGAAAATAGAACACGGCGAGTATGACAGCGATGCCTTTATGGGAGAAATCAGCAGCATGGTCAGCGGACTTGTAAAAACCTACGAGGCTGTGAAAGGTGCCAATGTCCTGATGCAGCCGGAATGCAAAGTCATTGGTTCCTGCCCCGCCTGCGGCAGTGATGTTTGTGAAACGGCAAATGGATGGTTTTGCAGGGATAAGAGCTGTAAATTTGCGCTCTGGAAGGAAAACAGGTTCTTTCAGACACTGGGAAAGCAGATGACAGAGGAACTGGCAAAGCAACTGGTAAATCAGGGAAAAGCACGGCTTACCCACTGCTATTCCAAGAAGTCTGGACGTTACTATGACACAACCGTTCATGTAGAGACTGGCGAGGACGGTGCAGCAGCATTTAAGCTGGAGTTTGGAGGTAAAAAATGAGCATGAAAATGATGAATGCAGCTTATTTGGTGGATAATGCTGCGCTGCTTTCCTTGCAGGAAAAGCAGGACGGCGTGGAATTCCATTGCTTTGATATGGACAGCAAGGTGCAGACCACCGAGGGACACATTGGCTGGGATGTGTTGGATAAACAGCCGTCTTCTACGCTGGAAGAAAGCGCAAGGGTGGTAGCACTTCAGAAGATTTCCCAGCTTGACGGTCTTGCCGTTGCGCCGGTAGCTCCGGAGATGCTGGAGCAGGTACGCGGCGGCAGAAAGGTTCTCTGGCAGATGAAAAAGGCTGATCCTGAGCTGGAGAATGCAAAAAATATCCGGTTTATCACCAGCAACTACGAGGATCGGTTCAAAATTCCGGATGGCAGTGCAGTGGAGATCGAGTATCCGAACCGGAAGTTCTCAGCTCGCTGCGAATATATGGACGAATATCATTTGCGCCTGGGGTATGATGTTTTGCACATCTGTCAGCTGGCAGAAATGCTGGAACGCGGTGGCGGTACATGCCGACCGGAGCCGCTGATTACGGAAGAACGCAGCGCATGGGATTTGGGAAGCAAGGGCTTTCTCGCCATTCAAACCTGTGAGGACGGTTACGACTATACCTTATATCATAAGGACTTCACTGAAATTGACGGTGGACAGATCGACAACCCAGAAATCAGCATGAATGCGGCCAGAGACCAGATCCTTTCGGATTATGGATTCGGTGGACGCACCATGACGCGGATTGACTATGATGAACTTTATGATCGTGCAGAGGATGCAGAAATCAGCAGACGGGAATCTGTGCTGGGTAAACTCTCGGATTTATCTTCCAGAACGGATACGCCTGTGAAAGCTACTAAGGCGAAGGAGACGGAGCGATGAAACACAAGCTCACGAAGGCGGAGCAGGAAACCGTCATCAATTTTGATAATGAACTGGATACCGCCAGCATTTATACCCATGACAGCCGCCTGATTAAGAAGCTTCGGGAACTGCGAAAACAGTATCCGGAGCAGTTTATTTTGGAGCACCGGGAGCATGGGTCGGTCACTTATACGATTCCGAAACGCTGTGTTGGTATCCGACCGCCGTACAGTGAAAAGCGGCGGGAACAGCAGCGACAGGAAGCAAAGGAAAACGGCCTGCCGTTTATGGAGAAGGGAGAAATGAACGATGGCAAGAATTGAAAAATGGGATGAAGTGCATGGAAATCAGGCACCGGACGAAAGAATGATGGCATTTCTCGACAGTGCTACCGACCAGTATGCGATTTTGCAGCTTCGCCGCATCGAGGATACGGTATATGAACGCTTTTCGTCTATGCGCGAACTGGAACGGATGGGGCTGGAACCGGATATTGACCATTATGAAGTGGTTTATACGGCTCCGCTGCTTCCCTACAAGGATCAGAATACGATGTTGGAGGAACTGTATGCGAAATTCAATGTTTCCCGCCCTGATGATTTTACTGGGCATAGTCTTTCTGTGTCTGACATCGTGGCTTTACGGCAGAATGGTGTTGTAAGCTGTCACTATGTGGATTCCATCGGCTTCCAGGAGCTGCCCGGATTTTTGAAACCGGAGAATTATCTGAAAGCCGCAGAAATGGCAATGGAAGACGATTACGGTATGATTGACGGCGTAATCAATAACGGAAAGAAGGAAGAACCGGCGGAGAAAGCATCGGTTCTGGATCAGCTGAAGGAAAAGCAGGAGGCGGTGCCGCCTGCGCCGCCTCGTAGGTGCTGCGAAGAAAAGGAGTTATAAATGCGTTTTACGGATGACGAATGGATGCTCATGATGCTTTACAGTCCTGGCACACGGACAGGGCTGATTGCAGAGCTTCAGATGATGCAGAAAAGTCTGACCGGCAGAGATAGAAACCTGCGCAGGTGGACGGCCTCGCTGCTTGCGAAACTGGCAGAGATGACGGATGCAGAATATGAGGCACTGGATTTGTATCCAGACGAATAAAGGAGAGGAGGAAAAAATAGATGATGACGAAAACGGCTTATTATATGCAGATGGCGCAGGAAGCTGCGGCACAGATCACTGGCAGCAAAGAGCAGTGGACAGCGTTTCTGACCACATCCGCACGGCTTTATAAGTATCCTTTTGCGGAGCAGCTGATGATCTATAAGCAGAGACCAGAAGCGACGGCCTGTGCAGAGTACGATCTCTGGAATGATCGGATGAACCGCTATGTGAAGCGTGGCTCCAAGGGCATTGCTCTTTTGGACATGCGCGGCGAGCAGCCGAAACTGCGGTATGTATTTGATGTGGCAGATACCGGAGAACGGAAGAATTCCCGACCGGTACAGCTCTGGAAAATGAATGCGGAGCATGAGCAGCCAATCATTCGCGCACTGGATACAGCATTTGATGTTTCTGCCGGTGCTGGGTCTCTGGAAAATCATATCATGGAAGCGGCAGAACGCCTTGCAAGGGATTACTGGGAGGAAAACCGCAGGCAGATCAGTGACATCGTTGCAGATTCCTATCTGGAAGGATATGATGAACTCAACATCGGAGCTTCCTTTAAGAGAGCTGCCGCTGTCAGCATCGCATATTCCGTCTTTACCCGGACGGTGGGCAATGCAGATGACTATTTTGAGCACGAGGATTTTCTGGACATCTTTGATTTTAATACGCAGGCTGCCGCCAATGTGCTGGGAACTGCGGTCAGCGAAATGTCCAGCCAGATCTTCCGGGAAATTGAACGCACGATCCGAACCTATGAAAGAGATAAGCAGGCAGAAAGGAGCCAAAACTATGATGGAGCTGAATTACACGAAGAACGGCGATTACCTGATTCCGGACATCCAGTTGTCGGTGCAGGAACAGAAGCCCCTGGGCAAGTACGGGAGGATGCGCAGAGCGTTTCTGCAGGAGAACAACACGCTGCTGTACAATCACCTGATCCTGACCGAGAAGCTGTACCCGCACCTGTGGGAGATTCAGGAGACCGCGACCGCACGGATGGAGCAGATGATGGCGGATCTTCTGAAAGCGAATCCGGCACCGGACAAGAAATCAAACCAGATGGCCTGGGTGCAGCACATGAACATGCTGAAAGCGCAGGCAGAGGAAGTCATTCTGACGGAACTTATCAACAGTTAAACTTCATGAGTCTGTTTCAGTCCGAAGCAGAGCAGATTCAGAAAATTGATGCGGCGGCAGAAAATGCAGCCAAAGAAGCGGAGAGCGAAAAGCCCTCCGCTTTTGTCATTTCTGAGGATGAAATCGACCGGATGCTGCGGACAGGCTCCAATTTTGAAGGCGGAAAGATCCGTATTTATGCGCTGTATCAGCAGCAAGGGGACGCAAAAGAACGAGCTGCATTCTTGAAAGCGGAATACGGTCTCGGTGGCCACAGCTATACCTTTATGGATGGCAGTCGCGGTTTTGCCGATTATAACGGAAGAGGTATTCTGCTTCGCAATTATGACCATGACCGGGAAGTGCGACTCACATGGTCGGCGGTGGATAAGCGGTTAGACCGGCTTGTGGAAAATGATCAGTACCTGACCGCGCTGGAAATGGAAGAGTATCGGAAGCTGGAGCAGGAATACGGCGCGCCGCTTCCTATGCCGACTGCCGCCCATGTGTTTCCGCCAACGCCACCGGAACGCTACGATACCGGAAATGAGCATGTGGACAACATGCTGAATACGGCTGCGGATGTATATGCCCGGAGTGAACTGGCGGCACCACAGCGGTTTACCGTGATGGAGACAGACGATGGTTATGCGGTCTGGGATGATATTCAGGACGGCATTCATGTGGAGCCGGATGGCGTCAGCGAAGAGTTTACCAGCGAATGGGAGGCAGAGACCTACCGCCAGCAGTTGATTGAAAAAGTTCAGGAACGGGAAGCAAAAGACTGGCTCTATGTTGAACAGAGCAAGCAGAATTTGCAGCAGGACATTCCATTCCCAGATGTGGAATCCGAAGAAGCACCGGAATCGGCTCACGCAGAGACAGATCCTCTGGTGCTGGAAATGCAGGAACACGCCAGAGAACTTGCCAGAGAGTCTGGCTATGCACCGGATGAACGGTTTGTGGTCACAATGACCGGCAAGAACTTTCCGGATTCTAAAGATGCGTTTGCCATCTGGGATTATGTCAAAGAAGAGTATTACGGATATTCGGACGGAAAAGTGCAGACATTTGCCGATTATGTGAGTGCGTCAGAGGCGTTGCAGGAGATTCGCGGCAGGAATATGGAGGCTGAAAAAGAGCCTGCAACTGTGCAGCCAGAACCGGCAGCTCTGGTGCAGCCGGATTATCGCGTTGGCGATACGCTGTATCTGGACGGAAAGGCATTTACGATTGAAAAAGTCGGGCTTTTCGATGTGGAGCTTCGGGACCCGGATTCCGTGTATCCGATCTTCCGCTCGGAAAGCAAGGAAAATCTGGCAAGAATTTTGGGGCATGAGGAAAATGTTCACCTGCACAATCTGGTGGTTGATCTGAATCCCGGCAGAGAAAAGCAAAGTGAGGAACAAAAATCGGTAATTCCAGAGACAGCGCCGGAGAACACTCATGCAGAAAACTATCGTATCAACAGCTTTCATCTTGGCGAAGGCAGTCCCAAACAGAAATTCCGTGCCAACATGGATGCTATCTACACGCTGAAAACCTTAGAAAACCAGCACAGGGATGCGACACCGGAAGAACAGGAAACACTGGCCAATTATGTCGGCTGGGGCGGGCTGGCAGATGCATTTGACGCAGAGAAAGCTGCCTGGACAGGCGAATATAAGGAACTGAAAGCAGCTCTTACGGAAGAAGAATATGCCGCAGCCAGGGCTTCGACTCTGAATGCGCACTACACCAGTCCTACCGTGATCCGTGCAATCTATGAAGCGTTGGACGGTATGGGATTTGAGAAAGGCAATATTCTGGAACCGTCGATGGGTGTCGGCAACTTCTTCGGTATGCTGCCAGATTCCATGCTGGGAAGCAGACTGTATGGTGTGGAACTGGATTCCATCACAGGGCGTATTGCGCAGAAGCTGTATCCGCAGGCAGAAATCAAGGTGGCAGGTTTTGAAACCACCGACCGCCGCGATTTCTATGATCTGGCCGTGGGCAATGTGCCATTTGGCAACTACCGTGTCAGCGATAAACCCTATGATAAGCTCGGTTTTTCTATCCACAACTATTTCTTTGCCAAGGCATTGGATCAGGTTCGTCCCGGTGGCATCGTGGCCTTTGTTACCAGCCGCTATACGATGGATTCCAAGAATCCGGACGCACGAAAGTATCTGGCGCAGCGGGCAGAACTGCTGGGAGCCATCCGACTTCCCAATAACGCATTCCGTGCCAATGCCGGTACAGATGTAGTGTCGGATATCATTTTCCTGCAAAAGAGAGACCATCCCATTGATATCGAACCGGATTGGGTGCATCTGGGGCTGACTTCGGAGGGCATTACCCTTAACAGCTACTTTGTTGACCACCCGGAAATGGTGCTGGGTGAGATTACAACGGAAAGCACCCAGTACGGCAAGGAAGAATGTACAGTCATTCCGATTCCGGATGCAGATCTGGGAGACCAGCTGCATGAGGCTGTGCAACATATCGGCGGCCACTATGAAGCGCAGGAGCTGGCACCGGAGGAAGAACTGTCCTTGCAGGGCGAAACCATTCCGGCAGACCCCAATGTAAAGAACTTCTCCTATGCAGTGGTGGATGGGAATGTCTACTTCCGTGAGAACAGCATCATGCGGAAGGCTGACCTTTCTGCGACAGCCACCGGAAGAATCAAGGGCATGGTGGAGCTTCGCACCATCGTGCAGGAACTGATTGACTACCAGCTAAACGATTACCCGGAGGACACGATTGCCCAGAAACAGCGGGAACTGAATGTAGCCTATGACCGATTCGCCGATCAGTATGGGCTTATCAACTCCCGTGCAAATGCACAGGCTTTTTCGGAAGATTCGTCGTATTATCTGCTCTGCTCTCTGGAAAATGTAGACGAAAACGGCAGGCTGGAATCTAAGGCGGATATGTTCACCAAACGGACGATTCGACCGGAACGGGCTGTTACCAGTGTAGATACTCCGGCAGAGGCTCTGGCAATCTCCATCGGAGAGCGCGGCAGAGTGGATTTGCCCTATATGTCGGAGCTTTTAGGCACACCGGGGGAATATGAAAAAATCCAGCAGGAACTGCATGGTGTCATTTTCAAAGACCCGATGACGCAGGGAAGCGAGGAAACCGGCTGGGTAACAGCTGATGAATATCTGTCCGGCAATGTCCGGGAAAAGCTCCGCGTGGCAGAGTTGGCTGCGGCCTCTGACCCTGCCTTTGCGGTAAATACGGAATATCTGAAAAAGGCACAGCCAAAAGACCTGGATGCTTCGGAGATTGATGTGCGCCTTGGTGCCACATGGGTCAATCGGGATTATATCCAGCAGTTTATGGAAGAAACCTTTGAACCGCCGTTCTATCTGCGCAGAAATATTGAAGTGAAATTCTCTCCCATGACGGCAGAGTGGCAGATTACCGGCAAGAGTACACCGAGCCGGAATGATGTTCATGCCTATATGACCTACGGCACCAGCCGTGCCAATGCCTACCGAATTCTGGAGGATACGCTGAATCTGCGGGATATTCGTATTTACGATACCGTGGAGGATGCAGACGGCAAGCAGAAGCGGGTTCTGAATAAAAAGGAGACCACCCTCGCCCAGCAGAAACAGCAGGCCATTAAGGATGCGTTCCAGAACTGGGTGTGGAAAGACCCTTATCGCCGCGCGGAACTTGTGGAAAAGTATAACGAGCTGTTCAACAGCACTCGTCCCCGTGAGTATGATGGTTCTCATATCCGCTTTGGCGGCATGAATCCGGAAATCCGGCTGCGGGAACACCAGCAGAATGCCATTGCTCATGTGCTGTACGGCGGCAATACGCTGCTGGCCCACGAAGTGGGTGCCGGTAAGACTTTCGAGATGGCCGCTTCTGCTATGGAGGCAAAACGGCTGGGACTGTGCCAGAAATCCATGTTTGTCGTTCCGAATCATTTGACCCTTCAGTGGGCAAACGAGTTTCTGCGTCTGTATCCGAGTGCAAAATTGCTGGTGGCAAGCAAAAAGGACTTTGAAACTGCCCGCAGAAAGAAGTTCTGCGCACGAATTGCTACTGGTGATTACGATGCAGTCATCATCGGGCATTCCCAGTTTGAGAAAATTCCGGTGTCCGCAGAACGGCAGGAGCGGATTTTGACTGCCCAGATTGATGAAATCGAAAACGCCATTGCTGAGATGAAATCCCAGAATGGCGAACGTTTCTCCATCAAACAGATGGAAAAGACCCGGAAAGGATTGGAGGCGAGATTGGAGAAACTTCGGGCAACCGACCGAAAAGACGATGTGATTACCTTTGAGCAGCTGGGCGTAGACCGACTGTTTGTAGACGAAGCACATGCCTTTAAGAATCTGTTCCTCTACACAAAAATGCGCAATGTTGCAGGCTTGTCCACATCGGAAGCGCAGAAATCTTCGGATATGTTTATGAAGTGCCAATATATGGACGAGTTGACAGGCGGGCGCGGCATCATTTTTGCGACCGGCACCCCGGTTAGCAACAGCATGACGGAGCTTTACACCATGATGCGGTATCTCCAGTACGGCACGTTGCAGCAGAAAGGGCTGACCCATTTCGACAGCTGGGCTTCTACCTTTGGTGAGACCACCACAGCCATTGAGCTGGCACCGGAAGGAACCGGATACCGGGCAAGAACAAGATTTGCAAAATTCTTCAACCTGCCGGAGCTGATGAATATGTTCAAGGAAGTGGCAGATATCAAGACTTCCGATCAGCTGCATCTGCCGGTGCCGGAGGCAAAATTTGAAACCGTGGTGGTGCAGCCTTCGGAGCATCAGCAGGCGATGGTGGCGGAGCTTTCGGAACGGGCGGCGGCTGTGCATTCCGGTGTGGTAGACCCGTCGGTCGATAACATGCTGAAAATCACATCGGATGGCAGAAAGCTGGGACTGGATCAGCGATTGATGAATCCGCTCCTGCCGGATGACCCAAATAGCAAGCTCAACGCCTGTGTGCGGAATGTGCTTCGGATTTATGAGGAAGGACAGTCGGATAAGCTGACCCAGTTGCTGTTCTGCGACCTCAGCACGCCGAAGAACGATGGAACCTTCAATGTCTATGAGGATATCCGCGCCAAACTAATTCAGTCCGGTGTGCCGGAAGAAGAAATCGCATTTATTCATGATGCCGATACTGAGGCAAAAAAGAAAGATTTGTTTGCCAAAGTGCGTACCGGACAGGTACGGGTATTGTTAGGTTCGACACAGAAGATGGGTGCAGGCACGAACGTGCAGGACAGGCTGGTGGCCGTGCATCATCTGGATGTGGGCTGGCGGCCTGCGGACATGACCCAGCGAAATGGTCGTATCATCCGTCAGGGAAACCGAAACAAAGAAGTGCAGGTTTATCAGTATGTGACGGAAGGAACTTTTGATGCCTACCTCTATCAGACACTGGAGAATAAGCAGAAATTTATCAGCCAGATCATGACCAGCAAATCTCCGGTACGTTCCTGTGATGATGTAGATGAGCAGGCTCTTTCCTATGCAGAGATCAAGGCACTTTGTGCCGGAGACCCGCAAATCAAGGAGAAAATGGACTTGGATGTAGATGTTGCAAGGCTGAAAGTATTGAAGGCGGATCATCAGAGCCAGCAGTACCGATTGGAAGATAAATTGATGAAATATTTCCCTGCGGAGATTGAGAAAACGCAAGGGTTCATCAAGGGCTTTCAGTCGGATATTCGGACGGTGGCGGCACATCCGCTGCCGGAAGAGGGGTTCTGCGGTATGGAGGTGAATGGCACACAATTTACTGAAAAAGCTGAGGCCGGTGAAGCAATCCTCGCGGTCTGTAAAGCCAATCAGAGTCTGGAGCCGGTGCCGCTTGGCAGCTACCGTGGTTTCAAGATGGAGCTGACGTTTGACAGCTTCCAGAAAGAGTATCAGGTGCTGCTGAAAGGTGAGATGACCCACCGAGTGCCCATCGGCACCAGTGCTGCGGGCAATATCCAGCGTCTGGACAATGCTCTTGCCGGGATTCCTGCAAGACTGGAAAAGGCGGAACAACAGTTGGACAATCTCAGGAGCCAGCAGGAAGCGGCGCAGGCCGAGCTTGGAAAGCCGTTCCCCCAGGAGGCAGAACTGGCGGAAAAGAGTGCAAGACTGGCGGAACTGGACGCACTGCTGAATATGGATGACCGTGGAAATGATGATCCTGACCGTGAGAAAACAACGGAAAAACCGTCTGTCCTGGCAGAATTGCGTGACCGTGCCGGTCGCATTCCGCCGATGGCACATCGAGATGATGAGGAGGTGGCACTATGAGTGTTCGGGAACACTGGATCAACGTCCGGGTAAATCCGGAAGAGCTGGCGAGGATTCGTGAAAAGCAGAAAGAATTAGGCATCCGCAATACCGGTGCCTATATGAGAAAGATGGCGATGGACGGGTACTGCGTAAATCTTGATTTGTCGGATGTGGTGCAGGTATCCACCCTTCTTCGCCGATGCAGCAACAACCTGAACCAGTACGCAAAACGAGCCAATGAATCCGGAAGCATCTATGCGGAGGATATCCGGGATTTGCAGAAGCGACTGGATGAACTCTGGGAGATGCAGAAGCTGATCCTGAAGAGGCTTTCTGGTATTCGCTGACGGGCGCAAATGTGCGGGATTTCTACAGCACACGGCACAGATGAAACTGTCTGTGCCGTTACATATTTTTGGAGGTTTCCCTGTTGACATCGTGGTGTTTGGCAAGCGGGTACGGTAAAATGAAGATGAAAAGAAAAATGAAGGGGTGAAATCCATGAAGATCGTAAGTTTTTTGTTGAAACTGGTGCTGAAAATCCTGTTGCTGCCGGTTGCGTTTCTGCTGCGATTTCTGTGCTTTATCGGGAATCTGCTGATGCAGCTATCCCTGTGGGTGCTTTCGCCGGTTATGTTGTTCGTTCTTGGCTGCGGCATCTATTCGTTGGTTCGGGCGAGCTGGACGGATGCGTTCCTGCTGACCCTGATTGAGATGGGACTGTTCGCAGCTGCGGTTGGTGCGGGCGGCATCATGGAACTGATGGAACGGCTGTGCGAGCGTGTAGAGGATGTTTTGACAGTTTGAGTTCAGGAGGGATTAGATGGATATTCAGTTTATGAAAGATTATTATGATTTACGGTACGAGGAAACAGATGGAGAGAACTATTTTGTGGAAGAGACAGCTTATCAGGAAAAACAGTCTGAGCAATCGAAGATGGAAGACCAGCTGATGGAAATGGTGGGAGGCAGCGAATCTAATGTGTGGAAGCTGTACGAAAGCATTATGTGCGTCTATTTCGATATGGAAGAAATCATCAAGCAGGCAGTTTATTTGCAGGGAGCTTATGACCGAGAACGGATGCTAAAATGAGAATAGTGGATTGGTAAGAGCTGCCTTCGGGTAGCTCTTTTTAGATGGAGGAATATGAAAATGGCGGCTACAAGACTAATTGCGCTGCATATCAATAAAGGAAAGACGGTAGCGCAGTGCCTGGCTGACCGTACTGATTATTCTGAGAATGCAGCAAAGACGGAAGATGGAAAATACATCAGCGCGTATGCCTGTGATGCAAAGACCTGTGATGAAGAATTTCTGCTTTCCAAACGGCAGTATGAGCATATCACCGGTAGAACCCAGGCGCATGATGTAATTGCATATCAGATTCGGCAATCCTTTAAGCCTGGAGAGATCACGCCGGAGGAAGCAAACAAGGTTGGGTATGAGACGGCCATGCGATTTACCAAGGGAAAACACGCCTTTATCGTGGCTACCCATATTGATCGTGCACACATTCATAACCACATTATTTTTAATTCGACTACATTAGACTTCACCAGAAAATTCCGAGATTTTCGCTTATCCGGTCTTGCACTGGCAAGGCTCAGTGATATCGTCTGCCTGGAACACCGGTTGTCGGTCATAATCCGGAAGCCCTATGGGGAGCGGCAGAAGAGAACGGAATACCCGGAGAAAAAATCGCAGCGGGATGAAATCTGCGAGGCCATTGATGCAGCATTGGCAAGAAAACCAAAAGACTTCCGGGAACTGATTGAAATTTTGCAGGAAGCAGGGTACGAGTATAAAGATGGAAAACAGCCTGCCCTGCGGGGAAAAGGCCATGCCAGATTTGCTCGCTTTCGCTCTCTTGGCAAAGGATATTCAGTCGAAGAACTCTGTGAAGTGATTGCCGGAAATGCAGTTCACAAAAGCAAATTTGCAGAGAAAACCCGCACAAGCGCAAGGTCGGCACAGATGCATCAGAAGGCAGAGCTGTCGTTCCTTATTGATGTCCGTGCCAAAATGCAAGCAGGCAAAGGCGCGGGATATGCGCGCTGGGCAAAAGTCTTTAATCTGAAGCAGATGGCAAAAGCTATGATGTTCATGGAAGAGCATGGAATCAAGAGCTATGCAGAGCTGAAAGAAAAAGCAGATGGGATTTCTGAAAAATGCGATGCGTTGCTGGAATCTGTAAAGGCGGATGAGGCACGGATGTCGGAAGTGTCGGTGTTGCGGAAGCATCTAATCAATTACGCTAAGACAAAAGATGTTTTTGCTGCGTATAAAGCATCCGGTTACAATCGGGAATTCTATGAAGCCCATCGGGATACGCTGGCCTTACGCAGCGCAGCGAAAAAAGCGTTTGATGCCTATAAGAAAGAGAACGGTTCTGACAAAAAGCTCCCGCGCATCAGCGAGCTGAACGCAGAGTATGCAATGCTTCTGGAACGAAAGAAAAGCTCCTATGCAGAGTACCGCAAGACCAAATCGGAAATGCAGGATTGGCTTGTGGCACAGAAGATTGTGCAGGAAATCCTAAAAGAGGACGAGCAGAAAAAAGAGCAGATGCATGAGCAGGAAGTGCGGCAGGAAGAAGAAAATAGACAGAGTAGTCGATGATGGAAAGTCCGGTGCAGTGTGGGTGTAATGCTCATGCTGCACCGGGCTTTTTTCTTTGGCAGGAACTGCCGTTGAAGCATCCGGAACGGATGCGCAGCCCGATGCCGCAGGCAGCGTTCTATGGGGATTGGGGAGTTTCCCCAACAAGCAGAAAATCGCTTTCGTGTCACGAAAGCCCTGCTTGCAGAAGAGTGGATTCTAAAAAAATCGTTCAAAATTTGGAAGAACTTTCGATTGATTTTGTTCGTTTCTTGGAGTAGAATATAAATGAGAAATTTTAAATTGCTGCGAGTGACTTTAGACATCGAAAAAGAGGTTCCGTATGGATTTCATGACGATTAAGCAGGCTTCTGAAAAATGGGGCATCTGCACAAGGAGAGTACAGACATTATGCACAGAAGGGCGAATTGATGGTGCCGAGCGTTTAGGCCATCAGTGGGTCATTCCTATTAACGCCGAAAAGCCGAAGGATGCCAGAATCAAAAGCGGCAGATACATTAAAACAAAATCCGGAAATGGAGAGAACGAAGATGGAAAGAAAACCGTATAGTGCTGGAGCCGTAAAATTTTCGTTCTGGTTCATGGAATTTCGGAAAACCGTGCAGCTTTTGAGCGAGGGTAAGAGCTTTGCAGATATTAAAAAGTTGAATGAAGAGACAAACATCTATGGCGCACCGACAAAACTACGAGCGCAGCAGATTTATTCTACCGTAACAGCCCGTATCAAGACATTAGATGAAAGCTTTTACCCAATCTTTTTGAGCAGTGATCTTGCTACACAAAAATTATTTGTGCTGACTGCGGCTCTTTTGCATGACACGCTATTCTTTGATTTTGTGTATGAAGTAGTGCGGGAAAAAATGATTCTTGGTTCCGATGAGCTGACGGATGCAGATATCCGGATATTTTTCAAAAATAAGCAGGAACAGAGTGAGAAAGTGGCTTCTCTTCAAGACTATACGCTGCACCGTCTCGGTTCCTGCTATAAGACACAGCTTTATGAAGCAGGACTTTTAGAAAGCAACCAGGCAAACAGCACAAGAAAAATACTGAAGCCAATTCTTGATATTGCATTTGAGCATTGGCTTTATGACCATGATCTTGGCATCATGGTAAAAACACTGACGGGGGTAAGATGAAATGGATTTAAGCCAAAGACTGGACGAGATGGAGCTTGCAATCCATAAGCCGTCTTTCCGAAAAGGAACAGGCCGCGCAAATGAGGTCAACTATTGGGTGTTTGATTATCCACCGGAAAAGGAACTGGAAGTTCGGGAGCGTGTAGAGTATCTGAAAAATAAGAACGACCGGGGCGATGATGATTTTGAGCTTGTGGTCTTTGACCTGTATGATATCATCATTGACTTTTTGGAAAAGAAGAACTTCATGGAAAAGTGCTATGACTTTGAAAAAAAGCGAGGAATCGAGCGTATCGTCAAGGCAGTGACCAACTCCATGAAGGTAAATGACGATGACAGCCTGATCGTGCAATATATCAAAGAACATACGCCGGAGAATGCAGTCGTGTTCCTGACCGGCATCGGCAAGTGCTATCCGATTTTGCGCTCCCACAAGGTGCTTAACAACTTGCATCAGGCATTTGTGCGCTGCCCGGTCGTGATGTTCTTTCCGGGAACCTATAATGAACAGGAGCTGATTCTGTTCAATGAGATTAAAGACGATAACTATTACCGGGCATTCCGACTGGTAAAGTAATGGATGGAGGAAACAGTTATGCAGATCAAGGACATGTTCCGAAAGAAAATTGACCGTGAGATACAGGGCGTTATCATTGTCGGTCAGGGTGAAGAAACAAATGTAGCGCAGGAGCTGGAAGAGTACGTTGTGACCCGTGAGCTTCAGCGTCATTTTGCGGATTTCTTTGCAGCATATAAAAAAGGTATTCAGGGAACTACACCGAAAATGGGTGTCTGGATTTCCGGCTTCTTTGGAAGTGGTAAATCTCATTTCCTGAAAATCTTGTCCTATCTGCTTCAGAATAAACAGGTCGGAGACAAACATGCCATCGACTACTTCATTGAGGATCAGAAGATTACCAATCAGATGGTGCTGGCAGATATGCAGCTGGCGGCAAACACCCCATCGGACGTAATTCTTTTCAACATTGATTCCAAAAGCGATTCTAATGGCAAAGAAAATAAAGATGCCATTGTGAACGTATTCCTGAAGGTCTTCAATGAGATGCAGGGCTTCTGCGGCTCCATGCCTCACCTTGCTGACCTGGAGCGCAGGCTTTCCGAGGAAGGTCGTTTTGAAGAGTTTAAGGAAAAGTTTGAAGAAGAGTATGGAGATCCGTGGGAAAGCTCTCGCCAGGACTTCGATTTCATTCAGGATTCCGTTGTCGATGTTCTTTCTGACATGGATTTCATGAGCGAATCGGCTGCTCGTAACTGGTGTGAGAAAGCAACCGAAGGCTACCAGATCAGTATTGAGGATTTCGCCAAGCGTGTAAAGTCCTATATTGAGAAAAAAGGTAACAACCACCATGTGGTTTTCCTTGTAGATGAGATTGGCCAGTACATTGGTGATGATTCCAAACTGATGCTGAACCTTCAGACAGTGACGGAAGAACTGGGCAAGGAATGCATGGGCAAGGCTTGGGTAATCGTAACGAGCCAGCAGGATATCGACTCCATTACCAAGGTGAAGGGTAACGACTTCTCCAAGATTCAGGGACGTTTCGATACACGTCTTTCTTTGTCCTCTGCCAATGTGGACGCTGTTATCAAAAAGCGTATTCTGGATAAGACCGAGACAGCAGCACAGAGCCTGCGTCTGCTCTATGACCAGAAAGCAACCATCATCAAAAATCTGATTGTCTTCAACGACGGCGTGGAGAAAAAACTGTACGCCAACGCAGAAGACTTTGCAGAGGTTTATCCTTTTGTTCCATACCAGTTTAATTTGCTTGCCAGCGTGCTGACCAGCATCCGTACCCACGGTGCATCCGGCAAGCACCTGTCCGAAGGTGAACGTTCCATGCTGGCTCTGTTCAAAGAATCTGCCATGCAGCTGATGGACGATGAGATGGGGGCAATCGTGCCGTTCTATCGGTTCTATGATGCATTGGAGAACTTCCTCGACCACAGCCACAGCAGCGTGATCATCCGCGCTTATGACAACAGCTACATCAACCCGGAAAAGAAGGAAAAAGATGTCTTTGCCATCAATGTGTTGAAGACCCTTTTCCTGATTAAATATGTTCTGGAGATTGAAGCCAATGTGGACAATATCGTCAGCCTGATGATTACCAGCATTGACGATGATCGTATTTCTTTGAAGGCACAGGTGGAGGATGCACTGAAAGTGCTGATGCGCCAGATGCTGATCCAGAAGAATGGCTCCATCTATGTATTCCTGACCGATGAGGAACAGGAAATCAACAACGAAATCGAAAAAGAAAATGTGGAGATGCCGGAGGTCATCACGAAGATTGCGGAGATGATCTATGAGGACATTTTCTCCAGCAAGAAGTATCAGTATCCCAGCTTTGGTGGACGGTATGCGTTCTCCTTCAATCAGGCAGTGGATGACCGCCCCTATAAGGCAAACCAGAATTACGATATCGGCCTCCGTGTGCTGACCCCGTGGTATGAGGGCGGCACCGATGATGGTACGCTGCGCCTGCTCTCCGGCCAGGGCAAGGAAGTCCTTGTGGTTCTGCCGAACGATGATGCGTTCCTGACGGAAATGCGGGCATACTTAAAAATTGAGCGGTTCCTGCGCAAGAATACTTCTGTGCAGCTTGCCAAGTATGAGACCATTAAGGAAGCAAAGCGCGTGGAGATGCGGGAACGCAACGGTAACGCCAAGCTTTACCTGACGGAAGCGCTGAAAGAGGCTACCATTTATGTCAATGGTGATGTTCTGCACACTTCCGGCAAGGAAGTGACCAGCCGCATCAACGAGGCTATCGGAAGATTGGTGCAGACGGTTTACCACAAGCTGTCTTACATTGACGCAGCGATGGGCGAAGCAGACATCCGGAAGATGTTCAAGACCAGCAATCAGTTGTCGCTGGCACTGGGAGATACCGGAGAATCCAATGTTCACGCGCTGGATGATGTGCTGCAATTTGTGGCAGGTAACTCCCGGATGCATATGAAAACTTCTATGAAAACCATCAAGGATCGCTTTATGAAAGCACCCTATGGCTTTGTGGAAGATGACATCCATTGGCTGGTGGCACGTCTCTTTAAGCGTGGAGATCTGTCCTTTACGGTCAATGGTGAGAGCGTCAATCTGAATAACCGTTCCGAGGAAGAAATCATCGGCTACATCACGAAGAAGCAGTTCGTGGATAAGCTGCTGACGGAAGTGCGCGTCCGTGTGCCGGAAAACCAGAAAAAGGCCGTCCGCACCGTGATGAAAGAGCTGTTCAAGGTGGCACCGCCTGCCGATGACGAAGATACCATCATGAAGAACTTCCAGCATTACTGCGAGAATCGAATCACTGAGATTGAGCGGCTGGAACCGAAATATGAGAATTACGCCTATCCAGGAAAGGAACTTCTGGAAAAGGGCAAGAAGCGGCTTTCCGCACTGGTGCAGATTCAGGCACCGCTGGAATTCTTTAAGACTGTATTTGACGAGCAGGACGATCTGATGGATTTTGGCGAGGACTATGAGCCTATCCGTGATTTCTTTGGCAGTGAGCAGCTGACCATCTTCACCCGTGCGCTGGATATGCTGAATATCTACGAGGACAGCAAGACCTACATCGTGGATGCAGAACTGGAAGACGTGGTGGCTAAGATGCGCACCATCGTCCGGATGGCGAAGCCCTACAAGGAAATTCCAAAGCTGCCGGAGCTGCGCGAGAAGTTTATGAACTGCTATATGCGCATTCTGGAAGAGCAGGCAGAGCCGGTCAAGGATTCCATCAATCAGGATCGGAACCGTGTCTTTGAAGTGTTGAACACCAAGCCCTATAAGGATGCAAAGTTTAACCGTTATCTGGAACTGTTTAAGGAGATCATGGACGGTGCGGAGCACTGCAACAATGTCTCCACTCTGCGCAGCTATGCAGATAAGGCGGAGGCACTGAAGCTGCGCCTGCTCAACGAGATGAACGCAGAAGATATCCGTCTTGTGCAGGAGGCAGCGGTAAAGGCCGAGGCAGAGCGCAAGCGTCAGGAAGAAGAGGCGGAAAAACGCGGCGAGACCGTGAAACCGGCAGAAAAGGTAGCGGAACCGCAGCCGGTATATAAGGTGCGCACCACGAAGAATGTTTCCATCAAGACGGTTGCCAAGACTGCATCGTGGCGGCTGGAGAGCAAGGAGGATGTTGATAAATACCTTGCTGCATTGCGCGAGAATCTGCTGAAAGAGATGGACGAAGATACAATCGTCAACATTGAACTATAAATGACAGGAGGATTGGCTCCATGAACAAGACAGCCATAAAGAATTTTGCGATTTGGGCTCGGAATAAGCTGATTGCAGATGTCAGCTATGATGCCCGCCTGATCGGTATTACGGAGGACGGCATTGCAAAGCCGTTGCCGCAGAGCTTCGGCGGCACTCAGTTCTTCGATATCGGCACTGCAGAACCGTATTCGATTTCCGGCGAGGCCGTACGGCAGCGTGACAAGCTGATAGAGGTCATCCAGCAGAAGGAAAAGGATACCGACTACAAAACCGCATATCAGTATGTGATCGAGGAGGTCGCTTATACATGGTTCAACCGCCTGATCGCGATCCGTTTCATGGAGGTCAACGACTATCTGCCTTCCCATATCCGGGTTCTCTCTTCCGAAAGCGGAAAGCTGGAGCCGGATCTGGTCACAACACCGTTTGACGCAGAGCTGCCCTTCACTGCGGAGGAAGAGGCTCAGATTTTCCAGCTGAAGCAGGACAACAAGCTGGACGAGGTGTTCCGCATCCTGTTCCTGAAACAGTGCAACGCCCTGAACGAGATTCTGCCAGCTCTGTTTGAAAAGACGAAGAACTACACCGAGCTGCTACTCAGCCTGTCCGTTATTGACCAGGATGGCGTGGTCTATCATCTGCTCCACGATATCCCAGAGGATGACTTTAACATCGAGCGAGGTGGTCAGGTGGAGATCATCGGCTGGCTGTACCAGTATTACAATACCGAGCCGAAGGCCGCTGCCTTTGCAAAGAACGGGAAGATCACCAAAGAGGAAATTCCTGCCGTGACCCAGCTGTTCACCCCAGACTGGATCGTCCGTTACATGGTGGAAAATAGCCTTGGCCGTCTGTGGGTGGAAGGACACCCGGACTGCGGCCTGAAAGAAAACTGGAAATACTATCTGGAAGAAGCACAGCAGGAGCCGGAGGTGCAGGTAAAACTGGCAGAAATTCGCAAAGAGTACGCTGCCCTGAATCCAGAAGACATCAAGCTCATCGACCCCTGCATGGGTTCCGGTCATATCCTGGTATATGCCTTTGATGTGCTGATGCAGATTTACGAGAGTGCCGGTTACAGCCAGCGTGATGCTGCAAAAAGCATTCTGGAGAACAACATCTACGGTCTGGACATTGATGACCGTGCCTATCAGCTGGCGTACTTTGCAGTGATGATGAAAGCACGGCAGTACAACCGCCGTATCCTCAACGGAGAAAACACCTGCCATGTCTATGCCATTCAGGAGAGCAACAGTATCAACCGTGCGCACCTGAAGTATTTCGGCGCAGGGATGGATGATATTGAGAAGAACGCCGCCAAGATGCAGCTGGAAGGTTTGCTGGACACTCTGACCGATGCCAAGGAGTATGGCTCTATTCTGAATGTGGAGAGCTACAACTGGGATTTGCTGCGCCGGTTTGTGGCAGCAGAGGATACCGATGGGCAGATCAGCATGGATAGCGTGGGCGTGGAAGATACCGCTGAGCAGTTGAATCGGCTCATCGATATCGGCGAGACGATGGCACGGAAGTATTGGGTGACTGTTACGAATCCACCATATCGTGGAATTAGCGATGTTGACGTGAAACTTCAGAATTTTGCGAAAGAAAAATATCCAAATTCAAAAGCAGACTTAAGCACAATTTGTATGGAACGAGCATTTGCAATGACCTGCCATAACGGAATGATTGCAATGATTAATATTCCGGTTTGGATGTTTATCGCAACCTATGAAAAACTTCGCTTATCAATGATGATGGCTCAAACTTATATAAACATGCTTCATTGCGGTAGAGGAATATTTGGATCGGATTTTGGAACAACAGCTTTTATTATTTCCAATACAAGGATTGCTAATTATAAAGGAACATATCATAAGCTGTTTAAGAAACAGGGTGGCGTTGATCCAATAGAACAGAAAGAAAAGTGGTTTTTTGAAAGAAAAGGAAAATACATTGTTGCACAAGAAAATTTTGATAACATTAGTGGTGCACCCCTTGCATATTGGATAAACCAGGATATCTACTGGCTATTCCGAGAGTCTTCATTAGGAAAGTATTATCTATCAGGAGGAAGATTCAAAACTTGTAATGATGAATTGTATTTGAAATTCTGGTGGGAAATGGATTCTACAAGTAAACGCTGGCATCCATATTGTAAAGGTGGCGATGGTCGAAAATACTTTGGAAATATGATCAGGGTCATTGACTGGTGCAAGAGTGCTCAAATTTTCTATTCTAAGAATGGCGGTGTCGGAAATCGGAGGTTTTGGGATAGTGAGGGAATTACTTGGTCTACAATAAGCACATCGGTAATTAGTTTCCGAAAAAAAGAGGACAGTTATTTCAATAGTTCATCTGCACCAACGATATTTGCCATAGATAAAGTTTTGAATCCATCAGTGTTGGCTTATTTGAATTCAAAAGCTGCTGCTTATTTGCTTAATATGTTTAATCCGACAGCAAGCTTAACTGTGGCAGATGTATTAAAATTACCTTTTTCTGTGGAATGGGACACACTAAAAATCCGCGAATTGTCAAACAACAATCTTTCGGCTTGCCAAGATGATTGGGATTCGTTTGAGATTTCAACAAATTTCTTAGAACATCCATGTAGTGGAGGATTCTCCAATATTGAAAGCGCATACAATTATTGGGAAAAAAGGACAATTGATAGATACGAATTGGTTAAAGAAAATGAAAAACTACTTAATGAGTATTTTTCAAATAAGTTTGGATTACAAGAAGAATTATCTAATGAGCCTGATGAAACAGATATAACTGTACGCAAGGCCGATTTGCAACGGGATGTTAAGAGCTTATTAAGTTATGCTGTGGGCTGTATGTTTGGGCGTTATTCATTGGATGTGAAAGGATTGGCCTACGCAGGTGGCGCATGGAACAGTAGCAATTATAAGACCTTTATCCCGGATGCTGATAATGTTATCCCCATCACGGATGAAGAATATTTGGATAATGACATTGTGTCTCGTTTGTGTGAATGGCTGAGAGTGGTGTATGGAGTTGATTCACTGGAGTGCAATCTTGATTTTATTGCCGAAGCTCTTGGAAACAAGGGTGAAACCAGTCGTGAAATAATCCGTAATTATTTCTTGAATGATTTCTTTAATGACCATAAAAGGATATACCAGAGGTGTCCGATCTACTGGCTGTTTGACAGCGGCAAGCAGAATGGCTTTAAGGCACTGGTTTACCTGCACCGCTACACGCCGGATACCATCGGAAACCTGCGTATCGACTACCTGCACAAGATGCAGCGCGTATATGAATCCGAGATCAATCGAATGCAGGATATGATGGATCACAGCGAGAATGCCCGTGAGGTGGCAGCAGCCTCCAAGCGCAAGGATAAACTTGCCAAGCAGTTGAAGGAATGTCGGGAATACGATGAGAAGATCAGCCATCTGGCACTTTCTCGTATCGAGCTTGACCTCGATGACGGCGTAAAGGTCAACTACCGCAAGCTCCAGACCGCCCAGGACGGCAAGTTCTATGAGGTGCTGGCAGACAGTAAGAATATCATGGTGAAAGAAAAGAAATAAGAAAAATGACCGGAGGGAGTGGAAAAATGCAAAATCACTGGACAAAGGATGATGTCGCGGCGGCATGGCAGCGTTTTGAACGTACATATGCCCATGATCCGGTGGCATACCGCTTCCTCTGCGGTCATTGTATTCAAGATGAAACCGATGAAGATGCGTTGGATTACAATATCATTGGTGTCTGGCTTGTCTGTCATAGAAAATATCGTGACTGGTCAACCGAGAAATCCTATGATCTGGCATGGATACTGGAATTTATGCAGGCGTATCACATGACGATTCCACGGTACATCAAAAGAACAAAGTTCTACCGAAAAAAGATGAAGCTATTGCTGAGTTCTCTTGTAAGAGATAAAGACCAATCACAGGAAAAAAGGACAATGATATGGCAGAATTGAACCTGAAACAAATTATAGACCGCCTGAATGCGGAATTTACCGGAGAGACCCGGAAACTGGTTTTCTGGTACGATGATAAGGCAGAATTTGCCGAGGATATGGAGACAGTTGAGCTTCAGAATGCGAAGATCTACCATCTCCAGCCGGATAACCAGTTCTATACAAAGTATTTTCTGGAGCGTGTGGATAAGACCACGAATTATCTGATCTATGCACCGTTTCCGAAGCCGGATGTAAGGGACAACCATCTGGAAGACACAATGCTGTATTCCAGACGGTTCTTTGCGGACCGTGCCTCCCTGCTGTCGGTTGACCTGGGTATTGAGGAAAAGTACAAGCCGGTTATTGAGAAGCACATCAAGTTTTTCGCCAACAAAGAGCGCACTCAGCGGTTCTATGATTTGGAAATCGAAAACTTCAATGAAGAAAATATCCTTGTCGGTCTGCTAAGTGCAGTCTGCAAGGCGCGTACCTGCTCTTTTGAAGAGGTTGTGCGCATCGTGTTGACGGATGGCGAGCTGGTGGACAATGCTTTCTTGCAGGAGTTTGAAAAATACGATCTGCTGTCTGCATTCTGGCAGCTCTGTGAGCAGCATTTCGGATACACTGATACAAAGCCGAGTCTGGAACGGCTGCTGGTAACGTTGTTTGTTACTTATACTGGTCGATATGTGCAGACAGAGCTTCCGGCAGCATGGAAGAGCTTTGTCTCCTACAAGTCCGGTAATATCATCGCATTTCTCGATAGCCTGATGAACAGCGTCCTGTACCGGGACAAATACGATGCTCTGTCGGCGCACGTTGCCAAAGGGCTGAATGTTCTTTCGGCATTTGCAGGAATGCGAGTGGACGATTTGGTGGAGTGCGACACTTTCCTTGCCGTGGATCAGGTGCTGGTAAAGTGGCTCATTAGCAGACTTGTTTCGGAAGATATCGGTGCAATCGTAAACGGATTTACCATTCCGGAACTCTGTGAAAAGCGGGCTAAAATGCACTTTGGCAGAAAGACCGGGAAAACCTATCAGATGCTTTCCAGTGCATACAGCATGGTGAAGGAAGCGGATTATCATGCCGCAGATGGCTTAAAGCCAATCATCGACCGATATCTTGCTGCGGATTACAATATGGATCAGCAGTATCGGAAATTCTACTATTATTACGACCAGCTGGAGAGCACGGAAAGCTTTGAGCCGCTTCGGGAGCTGGTGGAAAATATCTACACGAACGAATATCTGGCTTGTCTGCTCCCAGCATGGAATGCTGGAATCCAGCAGGATGCCGCATTTTCGGTAATTCCGTTGCAGCGAGATTTTTACAATGCCAATCTGCGATATACCAAAGAACGCACCGTGGTCATCATTTCGGATGCCATGCGTTACGAGGTCGGACAGGAGTTGTTTGCCAGAATGCAGGATGACCCGAAATGCACGGCAAAACTTTCTGTACAGTTGAGTGTTCTTCCGTCTTATACGAGGCTCGGTATGGCAGCACTTTTGCCACATAAGACACTGGAAATGACGGATGATTTTCAGGTACTGGCAGATGGTATCCTTTGCGATAATCTGGCAGGTCGGCAGCAGGTGCTGCAAAGCTATAACCCGGATAGTGTCTGTGTACAGTTCGATGATATCAAAAATCTGAAAGTGGCAGAGCTGCGAGATGTGCTGACAAAACGTCAGATCATCTATGTATACCATAATCAGATCGACGCGCGTGGAGACAAGGCAAATACCGAGGATGAGGTGTTTAATGCGTGTGAGGAAGCCGTTCAGGAAATTATGGATCTGATTCATAGAATCTCCGTTAGCGGCAACACCTATCATTTTATCGTTACTGCCGATCATGGCTTTATTTATAAGCGTGATAAGCTGACAGAAAGTGACAAAATCTCCGGGAAAAGCGCGGACAAAGCATTTGTCAATCGCAGATTTATTGTGTCCAAGGCGGCACTGGGAGATGATGGCATCGACCATATGAGCATGGGACGCATTCTGGGGAACGAGGACAGCAAGATGGTGTCCTATCCTGTCAGCAGTAATGTCTTTAAGGTGGCCGGAGGCGGTGCTAACTATGTGCATGGCGGTTCCTCACCGCAGGAAATGCTGGTGCCGGTGCTGGAGTTTAAGATGGAACGCGGTCACATGGAAACAAAGAATGCAGAAATTGCTCTGGTCAGCATCGTCCATAAGATTACGAACCTGATCACTTCCATGGACTTTATCCAGTCGGATGCAGTCAGTGATACTGTAAAAGCGGCAAAATACCGTATTTTCTTCCTCTCGGAAGACAATGAGAAAATCTCGAACGAAAACAGCTATGTGGCGGACAGTCGCGAGGAAAATGCGCAGAAGCGTATCTTCCGGATGCGTTTCACATTCAAGAATAAGAAATACGACAAGGACAAGCAATATTACCTTGTGGTTTATGACGAAGAAAGCGGTCTGGAGCAGTGGAGGCAGCCTGTTATCATGGACATTGCCTTTGCGGATGACTTTGGATTCGGATTCTGATATAGAGGAGGCAGGAATTCCGTATGGAAATGATGGATATGGCGGCAGACGATACCCGTGAAGAACTGCGCCGGAAGCTGCGCAGCAACTTTGACGGTCGGATCGTCCGCAAAGACCTGACAAAGAAAATAAAAGAAGGAGCAAATGTTCCGGTCTATGTGCTG
>ULMM01053025.1_pt1 | contig 28103 bp, 25 predicted proteins | sample 1951661 | NCBI WGS metagenome assembly ULMM01 (sample SAMEA4835551, study PRJEB28245) | human gut metagenome | biome: gut microbiome; material: fecal sample | place: Denmark | collected 2008 | reverse complement strand
CGATAGCCACCGAGTAGGTCAGTCCACGCAGGTGATCCCACTTGTGTATCTTCGCAGGCCATGTATCTCTGGCAACACGCAGCGGTGCGATGACCAGAACCTTGCGAACAAGGAAGCTGTCAAGGCAGAGGTCGAATATTGCGGAAAGCGTGATGATGCTCTTACCAAGACCCATGTCGAGGAATACAGCCGAGATAGGATGCTCAAGTATAAAGTCGGTAGCATAAGCCTGGTAGTTATGAGGATTGTATTTCACTGAGTATCCCTCCAATCTGCTCTACACCGTCAATGCAGTACACCGAAAAGCCGAGTGCTTCCAACTGCCTTTTTCGCCTTACCTGCAAAGGGCGGAGTGTTTTGCCCGGTGCTTTCAACTCAATGAAGGCGATTCTGCCGCCGGGCAGGAGCACCAGACGGTCAGGCGCTCCATCAAAACCGGGACTTGAAAATTTCAATGCAAGACCGCCCATTGAACGAACATTCTTTACAAGTTTTGCTTCTATCGTTTTCTCACGCATACTGACCTCCTGTGTTCTCAAAACCCGAAAAGTCCTTTACGCGCGTAAATGCGTGTATTGCGTGCTCGATGTCCTTTATTTTTACTTCTTTCGATATATAAGAAAGGTTAGGAACACAGGAACAAGACTGCCTATGTCCTTTGATACTTATGGGGCTTTCGCCGTTCCAGTGAGATGTTCCTGTTTGTGTGCCGTGAAAATATGCTTTTCTTCGGAACCTGTACCGTAAAACGGCGGTTACACTATTTTTCATCGGGAACACTCCTTGGGAACGAAGATATATTGCGGACCGTAGAGCGGAATGCGCTTAAAATATCGTTGTATGCACTCAAACTTGTCTTTTAAAAATTCAGCACACGGAAGCTCTTTAGAATCAGTCCCTACGGCTTACCGTTTGAATATAAATAATCATCGAAAAAATATGCGGTTTTTAATGCTGATTAAAAACATTTTCGGCTACTGTTTCTCTTGCAGAATTCAGATAGTCAACGGTGTTGTTTCAGGCGCTTTTCCTCATCCTCACCCGGGACTGTTATATCACAGACTATCCTAATCGCGACGGACACACTATATTCGATCAAAAGCACTGCAAAAAACAAAAACCCGGACTGTCTGCGTTTTTACAGACAATTCGGGTTTGCAAACTTGAACACTATATATAAACAGACCGGATATCGCTATCCGATCTGTTTGTTTCTTCTGTATTGCCGAACACACTGTGTTCGTTTTTTCTGATTCTTTATTTCAAAAGAATCCAGTAATGAGCCTGATACTCCTCACACTCGAAATGTTTGACATGGAAAGACAGATAAATACCATTAGTTTATCATTTAGTATAGGCAAGAAATAAAGTCTGGGCAATAATTTAATATTATTGTTGTTGATAAATCCGTTACGGAATTTCATCCAGGCAATATCTGCTTTTTCCTAACCATTGACACGGATTTAAATCATCGGATAATGAGTAAAAATAAGCCAATTGATACTTACTCGATGGTCGACAATTTGTATCTCAATTTTAACATTTGTATGCTCCAATCATTAATTGTTCAAACGAACTATATACCGCTCGATATTTAATCCTCAAAATTAAACTCATCCTTGAATTTCTCTCTGAATATGCTGAATACAGCTTGAAGCGTTTCTTCATCTTTCACGCTGGTATACGCCTCTTCATCCTCGCTGTCAGTTTCATCAACCTTAAGAATCACAACCTCACCGGCATCATCCGACTCGTCTTTTGGCAGAAGGATGATGTATTCTTCGCGATTGTATTCTATCAGATCGAGAAATTCAAATAGGATCTCCTCGCCGTTTTCGTCATTGAGGATTATGGTGTTATCGAGATCATCAAAATCATCGTCATCACAAGGATCTACTGAATCCTTGTCGAAAGGCGAGTCGGCAGATTTGTCTTCGGATTCAGATGGACCATACAGCTCTTCAAAAGCCTCGTTGAGTTTTGCAAAAAGTTCATCATCGTTCATTTTCATATTGATGGGCTCCTTTTCAATCATTGTAATTTGTTTGTATATTCACTTTATTCTCGCTATATTTTTTCTGCGTCTATCCACATAACGGCTCTGACGCCGACTTCATCCGCATTATGGTCGAGACTATCAATCACTAATTTTGAGTCCGCGTATCCTTGAACCACAAGGTTTTCATCCTTGGCTTCACCGGGATCTCTCAGCCAATAAAAGCAGTACATTAAATCCACAAAAGAAGAGCCGTTGTCAGTGTGACCGGTGAATAAACACCTTCCGATTTTCAAATGTTCCGGAATGTTTTCGATATCCTCAAGCCCGGGCACATACAGTTTATCGTGTGTTACTATATATGACTCGCCGGTTGATTTTGTTTTCACCTCGGTGGTTAGTATTGCATTTCGCTCATTCTCATCGAAGCAATCATATAAGAATTTATTGTTCAGGTCATGTCTGATTTCAGAGTTTTCCCAGGTAACTGATTTGGTGCTGCCTTCCACAGGCCAATACCCTGTGTGTTCAAAAAAGAAGTGTGACAGCAGTTTAAGCCTGTTTCCATCCTTTCCGATTACATGCCAGAGCATCGGCAAACGGATATTCAGATTCGAAGAATCAATAGAAGGCACAAAAGAACCAAACGTTAGGCAATCGCCGATATTCAATTGCATTGCTTTTTTGCCGGGGTCATCAAAAACCGTCCCCCACATGGAACTACCGTTTGTAATCAGCATGTCATAAAAACCTCCAATTAAATAGTTAGTCGGGTTCATTTCAATTTTTATCATACTACAAGTAATCAATTATTTCCACTATGTGTTCTTTTTTGACAAGCATAGTTTTGCAGATGGCAAATCTGGTTAAAAACTCAATCTATGTATGTCATTATTCTCGAGGATTCTTCCAAAGCATACTCCCTTGCCGCAACCTCAAGCGGCTGGTTCTCGTAAGCTGCAAAGCCGTACTTCAATGCGCTTTTGTAGTTTTTCTGAGAATCCATTAACTCCCTTAATTCCGCGAAGTAAGAGCTGTTCATTGCCGGATTGTCCCAATCAAGCGTGTTGACTAAATAATCGACATAAGCATGGTGAGCCTCATGGCAAATGGTATTGACGATTTCTCGGGGAGATGACTCAGCAAGATGTTTGGTATGGATCCACATTTGAATTGATTCATTGTCATATGCGCCCAATGTTGACATACCGATCATGGCAGAAGTTACGGGAACAGTTGGAAATCCAAGAACACCCGATTCAAAATCCACGAGTTTCTGAATGACGGTTATCCTTTCCTGTATGGATAACCGATTCCAGTTTTTCTCCTGCAGATAGCCCCATAGTTCGGCGTTTTTCTCATACAAATTATCCGCCTTGCCAGTTCCAACTACAACTTCTGTTTCGGGAAACAGTTGATTCCACAGTTCTTCCGTAGCCTTGTATGTAGGCGACTCAAAACTGTAAACAAAGATTGAGAGCAAGCATGGAACAGCACAGAGAACCGCTATACCGAGAACTGAACATCTCTTGAATGCGAATTGGTATCTTCGATGCCGTTTGCGTGAGTATTTATGATTCTGCTCGTCCTTTCTCAGCATCCGGAACAGAGCGATTTCTCCTCCCGCAACGGTCAATGTAATCAACAGTGCAATCACAAAGTGATGCTGGGCAAAGACGAGCATAAGCACAAATTCAACGGGAACAAGATTGAACAGCAGCTCCGTTATTGTGCCGTTGCAGGTGCCCCTTCTAAAAGGAGAGCAGCAGAGCCATACTACCGTAATCATAACTATCAGTATTCTCGATGACCATGTTTCCATATAGAAACCGATTTCCGGCACACAGAATGCGAACGGCTCTATGAAAATATAGAAAATCATTGCAAGAGGTATGATGATAGATGCTTTGTAAATTATTCGTTTCATGCAACCCCTCCCGTCTTTTCTTACTCAATTCACAGACCATGACACATGGCTGCAACTGAATTACGGAATCGTATCTTTGAAGAATGCCTTGTACAGTAAGATTGTGTCGTCGTATTATTTCTTCAAAATCATTAGGCTCAATATACACAGCTCCGTCAGCAAGGCCACGGTCAAGAAGCAAAACTGTGTTTTTGTCATATAGGTTTTCGATGTGGTTCCGATAAATGATTTCCTTTTCTAATTGCAAATCGAACAGAGTAGTTTGAAATTGCATTTTATTCGACAAGGAATCAAAACCGGCTTCAAGAAGTTCTGTGGCAGTTTCGGGTAAAACGAAAGTAGCAAAGCCTTTGTTTGTTAATGTATATGCCAACCTGCGAATAATCTTTGACTTGCCCGATGCGGCAGAGCCTGTGATTACAATAGTTTTCATATCGATAAACTCCTATATGGTGAATCCGGATTACAGTTGAAACCTCCGATTATTTAGATATTGACGATTAACTGAGTATTCCGTCTATGATACCGTATTTTAAAGCCTCATCTGCACCCATCCAGAAATCTCGATCACAATCTTGGGAAATTGTTTTAATGTTTTGACCGGTGTTTTCTGAAAGAATTCTATGGAGTCTGTTTTTGACTTTTGTAATATGCTCTGCTGCCAGTTGGATATCTGATGCCTGTCCCTGTGCGCCACCCAAAGGCTGATGTATCATAACCTCGCTGAGAGGAGTTGCGAAGCGCTTGCCCTTAGTGCCACAGGAGAGTATGAAAGCCCCCATACTCGCAGCCATGCCGGTGCAAATCGTTGACACATCACAGCGACAGCGGTTGATTGCGTCCACAATAGCGAATCCGGCAGAAACGGAACCCCCCGGGCTGTTGATATATATTTTTATGCCCTCTGTTCCATTGCTGTCTAGATATTCAAGTTGAGCAATTATCTCCATAGCAATTTCATTCGTAATTTCAGAGAACAGGTAGATTTTTCTGTTCTTAGTGAAATCATATGATAAGAGATCAAGCCCTTCTTTCCCTGTTTTTGACACGCTAATAACCGATGGAATCATTTAGTCGTCCTCCTCATCTTCAAGTGCTCCGAATAATTCGTCAAATTTTGCTTCAAGCTCTTTCCTTAAATCCTCATCCAACATACCGTCATCAGATTTATTCGTTTGTTTTTTTCTTGTAATTCTTTTGTGAACTGTTTCTGCTTTCGGGAAGCTTTTTTTCATGGAATGGAATGGCTTGTTTGCTTTGCCGTCCGAAACATCCCTCATTAGATCAACGAAAGAATAGAAGCACACTGGGGGATGTGTAATATTCGGCAATTCAGCTTCACCATAGTTGCAAAAAGCTTCATATTTCTCAATGGATGGAAGCAGTGTGCAGTAACGTATGCCGGACGCCAAATTCATATAGATTGCTTCTTTTGAATACCATTCCTTTTTCAATGTCATAAGTTCAGGCACAGAAATCAGCGGTTCTTCGTGTCCTGACATTGTTATTTCCGTTGTTCCGCAGCGTTTGCTTATCATTTCCAGTAATTCAATTTCAGTAGAACCCAGGAAAAGGGTTGTCGCGCAGTTCGTCATCATATTCTTATAATTCGGATAGCATTTTTCTAAGAGATCCATTGATTGGCAACACAAGTAGTAGCGGATGTTCCTGCTTCTATGTGTTGCAAGTGCAGCTGACATATGGGGTATCGGAAAAGAACAGAACTCATCCAACACAAAATTGACTCTGGGTTTAAGCTTTCCTGATTTTGAATGAAAAGCTTTATCGATCAATATGTTCTGAATCTGAGATATCAGAATGCCAACGATAGGATCACATACCGTACTGGAATCGTCTGTTATGACATAAAAGGCTGTTTTTTCTTCTGTCAACTCTTCCAATTCGAAAGTGCTGTGACCAAGCATACGGGCGAGATGATCATTTTGAATAAACTTTTGAATAAAACTCGAACATGTACTTAAAGTCGACATAAGTGTCTTTTCTGGTTCAGACAACACCGTACGCAGATTCAGCATCGCTGCGTTTGCAAGATCAGATTCTTGATTCACATACTCATTCAGATATCCTGCAGTACGATTTGTGTAATAATCAGCCAAGCTGATGAAATTTATAGCGTCCGGATTTGGATATGAAGAATACATAAATGGGAGAATGCCGTTATTTGCTGCCATCGCTGTGTTTGGCCAGAAAACATCGACCTTGCTGTTCTCTAATTGTTCCTGAGCCAAAGCTGCAACTATGTTACTGGATACTGTTGTTGCTTTATCGATTTCTCCGGCTTTATACAGTTTTGTAGGATACGACAAAGGGTTATATCCTTCGCCGTTATAGTCTCGAAAATTTAAAACACGGATTCTATAGCCCATGTGTTTTAAATAATTTGCGGTTCGTTTATACAGTTCTCCTTTTGGATCGGTGATGAACATATTTTCACTGGCTTTAGCCAAAGTGCATATTAAAGGCATAAATACACATATACTCTTTTTAAATCCGCTCGCTCCATAAATAATACAGTGAGAATCAGATGTATCAACCGCTGCGTTTTTTCCATCAGAAATAATCGGCAGACCTCCATTTTCTATTTTTTTGTTATCCAAAAAGTCAACCGATAAAAGATTTCTCATAATATCTTCATCAGATGTCCAGTTGATTCTGGCGACTGGATGAATATAATCTCTATAAACAGCTTCATTGCTTTTCATAATGCAATCTCCTCTTTGTTGATACGCAGAATCTTTTTCATATCTTGTTCTGAAATTAAGCCGAAGCAAATTCCATCCGGATTCTTTAGATAATCGGCCATCATCTCCGCGCTCACATTTGTTTGGGGCCCAAAAAAAGACTTTAAATCATTTTCGATAGCAATGACAGACTCTTTTGTCCTCATGGCTTTTTGAGGAATAAATCGGCGAAACAAGTTCTGCGGCAAAGATGACAAATGAATTCCGTGGTTATTATCTATAGAATCAAAAAATGTTTTGTACAAATCGGGATTGGAAAATAAAATCTGATCCAACTCTTTAACTCTAAATAACCTTTGCAAAACACTTAACTCATCTTCGGAAAGCTCACATCCGGGTGATGCAAATATGTATTTCCAGTACCCTGACATATCGTTTAAAAATGACATTGTGACATCCGCAAACAGTTCTTCTGCTAAATGGTCTTTCCATTCGGAAATATCTATCAATATATATCCTTTGTATTCATCTTTGAACCTGGTATTGCTGCGCGCCGCTTCCTGCAGACGCCTCAAGCCGCAATAATTCTCATGCTCATAGGGTGGGCAATAACGAAGATAAAACTTGAAATAAGGCGTTTCTCCATTAAAGCTTCCCGGTGACAATTGTTCTGCTTCGGAACAGATTGTTCTGGAATAGATATCAAACTCCAAACTGTTATTGCAGTTCAAATAGAAATTTTGCGGAAAAAACTTATTGTCTTTAAAAACTGTTGCCATGTGACTTCTCCTTGTTGTTTTGCAATTCTTATTTTGTGATTATATTATAAACAAAATATCCTTTCGGCACGATATACTGAGGGTTTACACTTTTGCGGCTTGGAAAACAGTGTTGGATATTACTTTTGAATAACTCTCTATCAACGAACGAATTCTGCTTTTGGCGTGTTTTATATCTAAAGTCTGTAGCACATAGAAGCTTATGTCGCCTTCATCTGTGATCTCGATACCGACAGTCGAAGAAGAATCATCCGGCTTTTTATACACATATCGAACATTGATGTTTTTCACAGGAACGGAACCGACAAAACTCCAAATCTTTATTGACTGATTGTTTTTTAATCGAAGATTAAATGTCTGTCCGAATGGTGTTCTGCATAGGTACAGAGTCCCGTTTCTGTAATCTATTTTTCTGAAAGAAATTCTGTTATCTGTAAGAATCTCATTTATTGTTGAAATATAGTTGTTTTCTATCGTTGGTATCATTTCCTTTTTCAAATAATTCGTGCCAGAAACACGGTGTTGTTTTCTGCGTTATATATGAGTACAATTCCGACTGCAAACAATCGATGTAAATCCTGGTGTTCAAACATATTTTTATTGAACTCCAAGGTTCTGGATTGACTTACTGATAATCCGTGACCTCGATGACTGTGAAACGGATGAAAGAATGAACGTGCACGGAATGTGTTGACTCCCGTGGTGCCTGTTACTCTTTCATATTCGTATTTAGGAAGAAGCTGGATGAGATCTTCCGTCTCTGATCCTGAAGAGAATACAATAAGGTAGCTGATTTGCTTTAGAAATTCTGATGGAGCAAAGGTTCTTGATTCAGCGTTGCGAAGACATCGAGGGACGGATTCACAAAAGAGAAGAGATTGTTCGATTGCATTGAACTTATTCATCAGTTCTGCTCCGACTTGCAAACCGGTTCCGATATGAGCAATTATGAAATGGGTCTCCCCCCAGGCTTCCAAGTAATATTCTATATCTGAATAAGCCTCAACACTTCTCTTGAAATATATAGCTCCGCTTCCACTGGGCAACTTCTCCTGCGCTGGATTAAGAGTCCAATCCGGATTAAATGTGGAAAAAGGCGAATTGCTGTCCGCACCGGTTCCAAGGAAGAGAAAAGGTTTTCTGCTGCGACGGATAAGTGCCTTGGCTGTCCCGATTCCTCTTGCCGGGTTCCCGATGATGCATACCGTTCCGTTGGGAGAAACCCCGGTACTCTCAAAAAGCTGAAACGGTGTGCAGTTGCCGAGGTTGACTGCCGGGTGATTTTTTGCGTTTCGAAGATTCGATGATGTTACCGGCGCACTGAGTGCCGGTATTTCAGATGGCCTGAAAGTGTTCCTCATATGTTTTCAAGCTCCTTTCTCCAGCCGTGATAGAAGAACGGCGAATCGCTCAAATTTGGGATACTCATGAGGGCATCGCCTTTTTTCTGAATCATCGTAAAATCATAATCAGCAATTACCGGCCTGTGTTCCGTGTGAGGGATAACTTTTTGCATAGGTCCTTGAAAAGCATAGGAAGTCAGACATTCTCCATATCTGTCGGCAATCACTTTGCGGCTCAGGGCGTCTTGAACTTTGAGGCAGATTATATTCGGGAAAAGACTTATCAGAGTTTTCGCTTCGTCTTCTTTATAATGTCTTGTAAGGAGCTGGGCGGATTGAAGAGTACAGATTAATCTCAGACCCGCTTCTCTTCCCAAACTCATACAATCAATCAGCTGCTCTGTGCGCGGCAGTATTGAAAATTCATCGAGAAATACCCAGCATCTACGCTTATTTGCCGGATCGGTAATACGCTTAAAAAGAAGATCCAACAGCGTTTTATAAATCTTTATACTGGCGTTTGAACTGCTTGCATGATCGTAGTAAAGAAATACTCTTCGTCCGCTCTTGAGTGAGTCTATTATTGAGAATTCTCCGTTATCGGTACAGAACGATCCCCATAATGCTTCAAACAGAAGCGTTCTGATTTCACTGATTGTTCCGTATCCTTGCTCAAGACCGTTGCCGAAATAGTCATTAAGATGTGCAAATCTGCGGGGTTTTATCACAGCAAGGGTTTGCCATGAATACTCATCCGCTGGATTTAAAGATACTTTTTCAAAAAAATCAAAGAGATATGCGTTGGTAGGCAGATAACCTTTTTCAAGACCTTCCTCATAGCAGGCCATAATAACCGTAAATAAAACGTCTTTAGCTGAATTAACAAAGTAGGGATTTTGACTGCTTTGCTGATCCTGCAACATACTAGATACGATGAGTTTTGCTGTTTGTTCCGGCTCCCTTGAATTTTTCATCTCCAGAAACAGATTCCAGCACCCCTTGGGATCACCTGTATCAGCAACCGAAACAACAATATCCTGAGGTCGTTTATATTTCAAAAAATCTGGTTTAGCGCAGAATATGTAAACATTTTCTTGAAGCCTGTCTGCACTTTCCAGTATCTGCTTCATCATTTTGTCGAGGAGAAATGTCTTCCCGCTGCCCACGCAGCCAAGTATCGCCGTTGGACATTCAAATATTCGTTCATCGAACACCAGTCCGTTTTCAAGCCTTACGACCGGCTCTTGAAAAGGTGGCTCCAGTCTTGGAATAGTGTCCTGAATTGTTTGACCTTCCAATTCTTGTTTTATCATTTCAGTGTCCTCCTCCATGACCACCCGATGAATGACCGCTCGAGCTATGCCCTCCGGCAGAATGCGCTCCGGTTGCAGATGAACTGTGACCCGAAGATGATGATGCTTTCCCGTAAGATGAATGTCCCTCGGAGGATGATTGACTTTGGAATGTTACCGGACCACCTTTATTTCCGGATTCTCGTCCCTGACTCAAAGGACCGGTGTCTCCGCGCTCTCTTCCGCCATTATCTGTTCCGTTCTTTTTTCCGGTCTGTGTGTTTGCGTTTTTGGCAGCATTCTTTGATACTTCATTTAATCTGGCAAGGGTAGCTTTGTCCGCTTTAATGCTCTCAAAGAAACTGTTGTTTTTATCCATACTTTTTGCTCCTTCAGATTTTGTTCTTGTTTGTTGATCCAGATGATTGTTCCTAGTCGGATATTTATGACCGTGCCATCCGCTTTTTTGCGTTTTTGGCGAATAATAAAAGTGTTCGTGTGTCCCGTCGGAGCGCATAATATATGCATTATGGTTCTTGCTACCGAAGGATGTATTAACTGATTTTACCATTGGACCGGTTTCGGCTTTTTCGAGATCCGATTTGTATCCGCTTGAGCGGGAAAAATCACTTGGCACATGGTCCTTGCTCATGGGGCAGGATTTCCTCCTCTTCGATATATCCCATCGATCAGATACTCCGCCTCTGAAGCTGAGCGTGCTCGAACAGGGAAGTAAACCCCGAACCGGTCTTTCTTTGTCGCTACCGGGCAGTAACCGAATACATACGCTTTATACAAAGATCCAAAGACGTGGCGCACACGGAGTGTCTCACCGCTTTCTGTATAGTATTCATATCCTCCGTTCTGCGGAGTATGGCTTCTGCCGATTCTGCCTTCCTTGATTTCGAAGATAATCAGAAGAATAACAAGGACTGCTATGCCTCCGTATGCAAGAATCGTTAAAGTGTCGTCCATAACTCTCCTCCTATCTGAAAATTGATTTTATCATCAGACCAATACCGCCGATAATGATGATCAGGAACAGACATATACTGAGAAGCGAAGTCAGAAGTTCACATAAGAACCCGGCGCATACGGGGCATAGAAGTATGCCTGAAACGCCCAAGCCTGCACTCAATCTCCTCGAAGACGGTATTTCCCTGTATCTAATCAGATGTGTCACCGAGGGGATCAGTACTGCAAGATAAAGAATTAACAGAATCGTTCGGTACATAGTCTGCACCCCTTTCGTCAATCATGAATTATTATCCGAACTGATTACGATACTATTGTAAATCCGGGATTGTCCAACCATCAACATATGAGATGTCCAGATAATACAACCGGATATACAATAGTCTTTCGTTTATGACTGTTGTGTCCAACAGAACAGGATGACAGCCTGACGGATGAAGATTAATGGCTGCTCAATTCAAGAATGGAGGCGGCTCTTTCGGAAGATGCGTCAAGAAGCACGACTTTGCGGTTCCCAGCTGCGGCTGCTCCATCATAACCGGCGTTATATACATGCCACGGGTCTTTTTCGGAACCAAGACCGAGAGTGATGATTCTGTCCGCGCTTACACCGAGTTGAATAAGTGCGTCTTTAACAGCCTCTGCCCTTTGCTTGGAGAGAGTCATGGTGAAGTCTGAATCTGAATCGCCTGCAGTTGTCCCTGCAAGCACGATGGAAATAGAGGGATGACTTGTCAGGTATTCTGCAACAGGACGCAGCGTCTCACTTGCTTCCGACGGATTGAGGAAAACATCTTTGTCGGCCACAAACCCGATTTTTTCTTCGGTAAGGAAAACCGGCTCCTCAAAGATATTTTCTTCCTCAAATACAACTTCTTCGAATGAAATAGGTGCATCGGAAGGCAACTGGACGGGCGTTACCGAGGGGTACTGCTTTGTATCATCAACAGGATTGGCGATGATTTCGTTGTAGACAAAGTTTCCGCCGCCGGTTTCAACGATACCGCCGTAGATCTTCTCCAGTTTGATTCTCTGTGCGCTTGTGAGTTCCTGCTGAGGAGCAGCAACATCACCGAGCTGCTGAGAATACACCGTGATACCCGTGAAGTCGGGGATTTCCGATTTCTCGTTAAGGAGATTGATGACCATCTCCGGCTCGGCGGAAATGAGATTGTTGCTGAAATTCATCACACCGGTTGTGGACAGCCCCGTTCCCATCAGGACGATAGTTTTTGAATCGTATCCTTCGAGAGAAGAAAGCGTTCTTACCGCAAGTCTCAGTGACTCCAGATAATCGACTTCCGGGTCGTCCGCTATGATACTCTGCATACTCAAAACGATGTTTGTCGCTTTGGAGCGGGCATCCATATCGAGTTTCTCTTTGGATGCGGATTTGTACTTGTCTTCAAGGTCATAACTCGCTGCATGGACGATTTCGGGCTTACCGTCTGCATTGACAACGGCAATGAAACCGTAATTTCTGACAGTGCTGTATACAGTATCCTGAACAAGCGGACTGTTAAAATTCAAGCCTTTGCTGTTCGCCGTGTTGGCGATAACGTAGCAAACGGCAGCTTTCTCCGCAGGTGCTTTTACGCCGTTGCCGGAGCATCCGGCAAGAGTGGAAACGAGTGTGATAACGCATGCAAGCATGAGAATAATAGAAATTATCTTTTTCATGATGTTGCCTCCTTAAGCAGCAGTGTTATTTGAAATGTATGTACGCCCTTCGGATTCGGAGTGCCAGCCCGTTTCTTCGCGTTCAAGCGAATCAAGGGCAGCAAGCTCCTTGTCCAGTCTTTCAAGAATAGCGACGCAGGTTTCTTCGGAAAGGACATTCGTCGATGTGGGATCGCCGATGTGCTCCTTCAGTCTCTGGCGGACATAGTCCGCGTAGCTGAGTACGAGTGCTTTTTGATATTTCTGCATCTCGCGGTATTTGCCCTCATCATCTTCTTTGAGGTGCTCGGCGAAATCGATATCGGCTTCATATTCACTGATATATGCATCGATACGGCGGATTTCATCTGTCTTCTCCGCAAGCATCTCTTCGGCGGCACGTTTCTTGACTTTAAGAGGATTGTAGGTTAGGTAGGAGATAAAAAAGCTGCCGCAGGAAGTCAATACCGGCAGACAGATGCCGAACACGGTCAACGCTATGGCTGCCGGATCGGTCTCTGTTGAAGCCGTCTGTTCGGCTACAGTACCAAAATAACTGGTTGATGCGGATGCGGAATCAGGCGACATAAGGTCGATGGTGCTGATTCTGAGGAAAACATTCAAAATACAAGCCAGCACACAAACACCGATTGCAATCCAGACAATGAATCTGTCCTTGCTGATACCCTGATTAAGACGACGCAGCTGAATACCCAGGTAGAGGGGAACAGCATCAAAGGCGAACAGGAAGCCTGCGACCTCAACGCCAAGCATGACCGGACTATCGTATGAGATCAACTTGAACAAATTGATGAAGACTGTAGCATCGACTACGGCGCAGAAGAGCATGATCAGATACGGGACAAAAGACTTGTCCAGCGGAGTATCCGCCTTGTACTTCTTTGATGTGTGAGCATTGAGACCGTTGTAGATGAATTCGCCGTTGGCATCACGGCTGAAAATGCTTTTGGTCTTAGTCATAATTAAACCTCCTCTGCTTTTTCAAGCGCTTTACAAATCTTGTCATAATCAGTCTGCATTGTGTCGCGTTCAACGATGCGCTCATCTCTTATGCGACGGATATCGTCGCGGTCTGCGGTGCGGCGTACAATAAAACGCCTGATTGTGTCATTATGGTCGATATGCTGTTTGGAGAGACAGGGAAGCGCCTCTCTGGCAGTGCCAAAGATGATCTCATCGAGCATATCGCCGTTGGCATCGTCCACGTTGCCGGCAAAAAGCTTTTCGAGATGATCATCAATTCTTGGGAGCATTTCCGCCTCGTCGAGTTTGTGGTAGAGTGTATATTCGGTCGTGCGGTAAGACTCAAAGCCGATCGGCGTCGACCGCAATGTGAAGTCGTATACCGTGGATCTGCTGTCATCCACCGAATTGTACAATGACTGCTGTTTCTTCTTGTTGAACATTACGCTGCCTCCTCTTTGATTTCTTCATCACTTGAAAGTTCTTTACTGAACATTTCCGCTTTCTGCATAAGGATCTTGTGAGGTTCCATATATACAGCTTCCGAACGGGATGCAACCTCAACGCACGGAATAACCGGCATATTTGCCTTGTCGGAGTGCTTGCGCAGAGCGGCGTTCCAGTAGATATCGAGTCTCTGGTAAATGTGGTCTCTGACGCGGTTGCAGATCATTCTCGTTGAATTGTTGTCCTCGATGATCTTGTTACGAAGTTGAGAGAACTCATCGATCTCGGAAGTGAGTTTGCTCTCAAGAGAACTTACACGGCCTTTGAGCGGAGCGAGTCTTTTTGCCCTCTCGTTCGAGCGTCTTGCAGCTACCTGAGCATCGGTCAGTTTGCTTTCACCATTTTTGCGCGAATTGTCTGCCGACTTCTCTTCGGTCTCGGCGCCGTCAAGAGTAGATTTTGCTTCGTCAAGAAGCGACTTGGTATGCGCAATCGAGTCCATCAGTTCGCCGAGACGTGCATGGTCTTCCTCTTTCTCGATCTGCAAACGGCCCCACATCCGGCTTGCGAACTCATCATAAGAGCGAACCTCCTTGTCCAGGTGCGGAGACATCCAGCCGGATGCGTCATCACGGGGAAGATTTCGCTTGCCGTCCGTATAACCGGCGATCTTGAGTCCGATTTTTTCAAAGAAGCCGATGCGCTTGACCCTTCCCTTTTTGAGACTGGAGAGACGTGTGGTTTTCTGCTGATTGTTTTTCATAATGTATATCTCCTTCCTTAAGCGGCGAGTTCGCGGTCATCATAAATGACCTTGTCCGCATTTTTAGCATTATTGTTGCTTTTTGCCTGCTCCTTCATCATCTCATCGTGTTCGTTCAATACATATGTAACCATTGGCGGAATACGATCGAAGATTTCCTTGAGCTTATGGTTGCGATAAAGCTTACGGTGTTCGTAAAACTGTTTCAAAGTCATGCTGTAGTTAACGCCGTTCATGCGTACACCATAGTCCTCAAAAAAGGAAGAAATAGAAGGCGAACGATCTTTTTTGAACAGATACAGCTGTTCGTTTGATTTGTAGGGCTCATAATAGAATTTGTGAATGTTTGATGTTGTTTCACAGATGATTCTGTCTTTCTGGTTAACTGAAGAGTTCTTGATCTTTTTCATTGGATAATCCTCCTTGATTCATTGTGTATTCATTGTCTCATAAATGTGAAAAATCGTACATTAACTATCGGTTATCAAAAAACCAATATGCTAATTGTTTTGAGCAGTTTCGTCGCAGTTTTCAGCGACTCATCAGGATGATTTTTATCATCGACTGCTGTCGGGCTGTATAATCTGAATACTAACAGTGTTCTTTTTATATCGGTTTTTATCATCACTTTCTGATAAAAGAATACCATTTTTATCAAGCTATTTCGATTAACCGACGGTTGACATTTTGACTCTTTGTGTGCTTTTCTCCTTTTCTAACGCCGGTTCCATCGGAATGTTTCCACAATCAATACAAGCGATATGAACCTCTTTCGTTGCGCGAACGCTCAATCCGCATTTTGGACAAACATATTTTCTTGTTGAAGATTTTTTCTTGTTTTCGGGTCCTTCCTTTTCGCTGCCGCCCTTTTTGCTGCCGTCAGCAGATTTTTTGTATTCGGGGTTGCGATATAATTGAAGCTTATCAAGCCAGCCTAACTCCCGAACCAAATCCGTCATGCTTTGGGAAGGCAGTGTTACGCTGTATCCAACACCGGTAGAATACCCGATAATTAGTCCTCGCTTTTCGGCTTCTTCCTTAAAGCGTTTATTGTGGTATGTGTTTCCGCGGCTAACATCTTTAATACCTTGAACATGGCAATAGTAATGAACCATTTCATGCATTAACGTGGCAATGACTTCAGAAACAGGGCGGCGAAGCGACTCGGCGCCAAGATTGATTTCTTTGAGTTTTAATCCATGGCGATTATCCCAAGCATCATACGGAGTAAAATGACCGTGTGCACGCGGTGTTGACTGGATTGTTATTGCCGGTCTTGAAAGTGCACTTTCAAAATACCTTTCATTAAGTACATCAAAAGCTTCTTCCAGGAACACAACTTCTTCGGATATTTTCATGGCTGAAACCTCCTCGAAAATCTATGCTTTAATTATACTGATTTGAGAGCAGGTTCCCAGAAACCGTAAGTTTACAAAATAAAAAAGACGAACATATGCACACGCATACATTCATCTTAACTGTAATAATATTTTCTAAAGGGACGGGCTGGTCTCTGTCCTCTAACTCCCGTTCGTGAGAGCGTCGATAACTTACGACCAGCTCGTCGAGAGTGCAGCCGTAAAGCTCTGCCAGGAACACAATATGTAAGAGCGACGGCGTTTTCTTACCGTTTTCCCACACACTGATGGAAACCCTAGATGCCGATATATCGCACCACTCAAACAGTTCGGATAAATCCTCCTGAGTAAGATGGTTCTTTCGGCGCAGCTCTTGAAGCTGTCTCCCGGTTGCGACAGGGTCGATCCCCATAAGCCATGAATTTGCATAGTTGATGTGTCTCATTGTTCTTCCTCCTAAGTTTTTTGTGTGGCATAAAGCCTATAAAATCACAAAACTTCGGCAAGAAGGACAACCCTATCGAACCAAATTCATTATAGCAGAAAAAGCGCAAAAGTCAATATAAACGCTCTAAATAATGGTGGATGTAAACCCCAAGTTAACATTGCAATGATATGACTATGATTATTCTTTATAATTCACAACAAACTCTCTGATTTTTTGCAGCATCATCACAACATTCTGTTGATCAACATCCAAAGGCAGATCGATTTCTATTGGCAGATATGAATTCCACGACCTATCAAATATTCCATCACTGTGAATATCTTTTTGGCACAGTACAAACAGAGGTTTCTTTAAAGCTATTGCGATTCCGCTCTCAATTTGCAACCATCCCGAAGTGTATTTTCTGTGAACACTTTCCGATTCGTACATTGAGCCTTCTTTGTCTTTGTAATAATACACATGACTTCTTTCAAGTCCGATAATAATCACAGCCTTGCAAGCCTCGATAGTATCTCTGACTTTCCCCATAGGATCCTTTTTATCGAAATCTGTCAGAACGCATCTGATCGGTTTTACACCTATTTCCCTTAGTTTATCGCAAAACGAATTAATAAATTCTCCTTGTTCAAAAGTATGTGGAGTAATAGAACTGATAAAAATCGGAAAAGTCGGTTCTGTAACATCAATCCCATGGGAATTAGCCGCTTTATTCTCTTGCTGCTTTTTCTTGGCGATATCTGTTTTGATATATTGCTTTATTATTTGAAGAATATTCTCATGCACATCTCTTGCGTCAACTTCTAAAGAACCTCTTTCGACTCCGGTGTCATGAACAAGTCGATTCCTTTTGTTTCTAATTTCATTACATCTGTTGTGGATATCTCGAAACATATTCTTGTTTTTGCTTGGCAAAACATCGTTTCTGTTTTGAATAAAATAGTTCAAATCTCTTATTAGCTGATTTAGTTCAACGTCATGCTCCTTTTTGTCAAGTTCAAAAAGGATGTCCTTTAATAAAGCCTCAACAAACACTGCGCCCCAGATTATGGAAGACAGCAACTCGCCTGAATCGTATGCCTGCAAGCATTTTGACACATGTCTGAATGTCAAGTCTGTAAAGCAGCTTTTATATTGAATAACTTCTGTCATCTCCATGATTAACCCTCCAAAGTTTTTTACAAATGAAAATTAATACTGTTGTATTTCAGAGCAATGCGATTATATAATTGCATTGCTCTGAAACAATAAATAAACGACTACAGAATCGGATTAATCTTCTTCAGATAATCCTATGATGTTGAGTACGCCATCATCACTAAAAAGAAGTCTCTTTAATTTTTCAAGCTGCGTTATTCCCACAATATTACCATTCGAATTACCATGTGCAGACTTATTGCGTATTGAGACGGCTTGATTGAGCATTTTACTGTGCTTTTTCCAGTCACTTCTTTGCAATTTGGGAATATGAACCCAATCAGTTTCTTCGTTATATTTTCCTGGCTTAATTGGATATAGGAAACTGCCTAATAAGATTTTATTCTGTACCGCTATACGATCTTTTTCTTCCATTGTCGTCAGGTCTCCAAATAAGCAGTCTTTCTCACAACTATTGTCAGGAAAATATACTTGGTATTTCTTCGTATGATAGAATCTTAGAACTTTTTCAAGAATTTTACAATACATAATACAAACCGGACTAAGATCAAGTTCAGCTTCATCACTCTTTGCAAGATCAAATATATAATCCAGCTTAGCAGCAAGAATCAATTCGGCCATAAACGAGGGGACTATTTTCTTCGATATATCTCTGTATGTCAATTCTGAGATTCTTAGCATTTCCCATACGCAGAATTCATCAGGCGCATCATTATTTGATACAAGTGCAGAAAGATAATCCGACACCATTTGACTGGTAGTTGATTCTAATTTTGCTTCAGCTTCAGCCACGACCACGGAATCATCGCTTTCGAGTCCTTCCAAAAGAGGGATTTCTTTATCACCTAAATAAGTATTTAGGCGTGGAAAATCCGATAGAGAAGCGAGTAGTTGATCCCCTGTTACACCAGATAGTATTTGGTTAAAAGTATTAGCCATGGTTTGAATATTAACATGAACCTCGCTGCTTATATCGTTACCTTCAACATACTTACCTGTATGAATAACTCGGGTTTCATTACCTTTAAATAAGGTAGGCAATCTGCTTCTGAGTTCTTCATATTCTTCAGCTTTTAGTTCTTTAAGTTCAGATTCCAATGTGTCAATATCAATAGACCTTTTCTTTCTCTCATGTTCTTCTGCTTCTTCTTTTGTAGAGTAAATGAATATTTTGTTTTCTCTCAAATTATTAGCCGTTCCGCAAAATGCATTATGATAGAATACGGTTGAAAACACATATCCGTTGCGTTTATCTCCTTTAATGATTCCACGTTCACAGGCAATCGTCAGTGAATCAAGCAATGCATCCTCACCATATACTAACCTTCTGGAAGAGGTTTCCCCAAATTCGGAGTAAGGGAATCTTTCGTTTGTAGGATTGTTGATAAACCAGTTAGCGATGTACCATAAGTATTGCTTGTCCGTATCGTCATCAAGACCTTTTGTTACGGCATCAAATATTTTTACTATACGTGGGGTATTGTTTTCATTTCTTTCAACGCTGGTTGTGCCTTTCTTTTTTATATCGTCCGCAAGCATTTGTGTTGCTTTGGCAACATCATAAGAGTAAACGACGTTACGCCCAAACTTTTGCAAACCCATGTTTTTAATACTCTCTAATATCGTGTTACAGATTTCTTTTCCGTACATGGGAATTCTTGCCGAATATACATCAATTGCTGTAAGGGCTTCCTCAGAATATATGATACCCGGAGCTATTACAGAATCATCCTCGCATATCATTTTTCTAAAAGGGTCATTTGAAATAGTCGAGTCATTTTCCTTGAACGGTCCTATGCGAACTTGTCCTGCGGTATTTAGAATCTTTTTGCGCCAAACAGAGTTTTGCCTCACTAATACCATTTGGCGAAGCAATTCATCAGAGCCACAAAAAATCAACTTAATGCTTGTTAGGTCAATCTCGCTTACTCTTTCACACAAACGGATAAACTCAACAGGTTCATTGTCGTTGAGATTTCTCCAACTTTCAACAACTTGCTGGAACTCGTCAAATAGAATCCATAATTCAATATTATTTGTCTTAAGTACAGAGTCAATTTGGCTATATCGGTACTCTATAGGCTCTTCTTGACCAAGAATACTGCTAATCTCATCGAGCAGTTCTTGATTTTTCATAATATCCGCTTCAAAATTTGCTTTTTTATATTTAGGCGTCAATCCATATTTTAGTGTGTCTATCAAGAGATATTCCGAAAGCGATGTGTTTACCTTTGTGCGATTCTCGTCATCATAAGGAATTTCAATATTGGTGTCATAAAAGTACTTGGTATAATCGCTTTCTTTTCCTTTTCCGCCTTCACCTCCAAGAAGAACCGTAATAACATTGCCTCGCTTCGCAGCCAAATCGTAACGCATCCAATTCAAAAGCGATGTCTTTCCTATGCGAGAGGGACCATAAATGACAACTTTCCCAGATTCTAATGCGGCTTCAATTTCTCTTTGCTCTTCCTCCCGTCCATAAAGCCTGTTTTTGGAGTTTAATCCAGCTGCATATTCAACTTTATACCCGCGAATGGGTGATTCTTTCAAAAAAACAGGGTCGGCAATTGTCAGCAATGAAGTCGATCTTGTTATGATCTTCTCGTTGATTTTCACCTCAATTTTGACATTAATACAGTCACCGGTATTGCAGATTTTGCATAGACTTTTGATGTCTTGAACGCACCCGGTCATCCATCCAGGTCTTAACTCACGGATGTCTGAAACATTAACGGTGTATTCGGATGGTTGATTGTTCAGTAAAACTGCTGTCAAAACTATGTCGCAGTTAACCAGAAGATCGACAGTTACAGAACCAGTGTTCTTGATTTGGAAATAAACGCAACCATCCTGAAGGAGCTCGTTTTTGTTTTCTATGCAAACAGTTAATCTATTGCTGCTTTCAATTTGCTTAATACGTCTTGATACCGCAGCTTTAATCGCATTTATGTATATAGAACTGCCAAAGAAAACAATTTCTTTCAACTGAACATAGATGAGCTCTGACGCACGAAGCGCAAGGGGCTCATCAAACTCAGGACATTTTTCTTGAATTTGGTTTATAAGGTTCTGAACCTCAATTACATCATTTGCTGCAGCATTAAGAGAAATAATGTCTAATATTTCTTTTTGGTTATCGATCCAGACATCAATACTAAACTCGCGATAAAATTCAGTAAAGCATTCAAAAAGCCGTTCTTTCTGCAATTGTGACAGATAGTTCTGTTGATTGTATAAATCAACCAGAACATCAAATTTATGATTTGCAGAAATATATGTTGACTCTTTAGAAATCAACAAGAATCCGAATTCGATTGCAGTTCCAAAGTTTTCGCCGTTTATTCCAACAGAGTGGAAATAAGATAATCCATTGGATATACGATCATGAATATCAATCTTTCCATTGACGATATATTCTGAGTTTAGTCTATTTAATCCCAAATCTGTTTTTACATGATAGTTTTTGTAGTGCTGCCAAATCAGATCAACGAACGAAATGTCTTTTGTTTCCACTAAATACGATTCGCTATAATAAAAAGACGAATTTGGTTTGAAAACAGCTTCTGAATTGTCAGATTTAGCATATTCAAGTATCTTTAAGGAATCTGTACGCCAGTCGGTAGGAACATTTTCGAGAAATCCCGTTCCAAATTTATCTAGATATTCTCTTAATTCTTTCTGCTTCTTTTCTGTTGCATACTTTAAAACAATGAGATATTGATATTGAGACATTGCCATTGAATATCCATTGTCTTTTAAGTACTTCGCCAATTCTTCAAAGCGTTCGTTAAAATATCCCTTGGCACGACCAATAGCAGACATTCTTAAACGGTCAAACACTTTTCCAGGCAGTTGCCTTGAAAAAACAATTGCATTTATAAATCTCTTATTGGTGTTATAAAGGCTTTCTTCCAATTCTAAAACTTTTTCGACACAGATATTTCCTCCGGATTTTCCAGCTGCATTTGCTTCAATTGTTAACGAAGCAAACAATCCTGGATCTTGATTCTTTATGTCAGTTGACAGCCACTCATTAAAAGCAAGGGCAACAGAATCAGAAAATGTTCTTGCCAATGAAACAATATCTTGTCCGTTAATTCTATCAACAATGGGTATGTATTTTTGAAAGAATCTTTCGTTTATATCCCTGTAGTTTAATGCGAAGAGAATGCTTTTAAGTAAAGCGATTGATTTTGATGATAGTTTTAGCAGAAAAGATTTGTTGAGATCCCAAAAGCCTGAAAAATCAGCGCTAATTAATCCAAAGAGCAACTGATGTTTTTCTTTTTCATCTATTTCATCTATTATACATAAATCCTCAATGTTTCGTTTGAATTCATTGTACCCCTCGGAAATCAAGCGCTCATAGTGTCCATTCTCTTTCATGAGTTGTATTATTTTTGTATCATCTATTTTGTCTGATTGGATGCTTTCAATCATTAGTAGCTTTAGATAACGCCATGTTTTGTACTCGAAGATATAAGAGGGGTTCCATACCAATTGAGCCTCATAGCATTTTTCTAAATATTTGAGGTACACATTGAAAACGCCTTGATTTATCAAAGCATCATACTCAAACCAATATGAGTGATAAATGTCCTCGTTATAAAAAACACCAAGTGTAACAGAAAAAACCAAGAGTTTGTGTTTAAGATTCAAGCAATCTTGATTGAATCTTAAAAAAGCACTGCTATCAGGATATACGGATATAATACGAATGCAGTCTTGTTTAAACCTTTGTACTTCCTCTTCATTGCTCAACAATCCAGGAAATTCATCAAACAAAAGAGTATCTGCTTCATAGACCATTTCAAGAACTCTAAATATTTCTTTTTCTTGATAAGACGCTTTTTCCCAAAGATCTGGATTTAACAATTCTTTTGCTGCTTCTTTACCAGCGTTTTCCATATAACATTCACAGAGCTTTTGAATAATAAAACTCTTGTTTTTTGAGTAGCGTGATAAAACAAGCAAATCTTTTTCTGTGACCTTTTCTTTGAGATTGGTAATGATATCATAAAAGAGATTATTACCGGTTTCTTGAAGCTTTTCGAGGCAGAAGTTAGTGAAAGAATCGATTATTTCCTCACTATTGCTATACAACGGGCTTTTCTCAAGCAATTGGGTTTTTGTGTTATTGTCGTTTAATAGCTGCCCCAAATGAACACATAGAACCACATCATCATTTTCAATTATAAACTGGCATAAAAAACCGAGAAGGTTTTTGGGCTTTTCTCCTGAAACATCACTCAAAATCGAAACAAAAGAATCGTGTATTAAGGAACTGTATGGTATGCCAAATTTATGCATCATAATCATGCCGCAAACGCAGATTAACCATGCATTCTTCTCCTTATTAATTGTGAAATAATTAAATGATTTCTCCCATGTATTGGCATCCTCTGAGTTCCTTAGCAAAGCATCAAAAAATACAGAGAAAATATGTGATGGAGAATAGTCCGAATAATTTGGTATCGATATTGTTCCTGCCCATTTAACAAAGCTCAACAATCTTGACATTGATAAGCTGTTAAAAGCCAATTGCATGACTTCGTAGTGATTGGTGATGTTTCCTGAAATGCGGCGCAAATAGGTCGAACGAAATTGTGAGTACGCCCGGGTAAATCCCACTTCAGCGTGAGTTCGAAAAATGGAGTACAAATAGATGCTTCTTATCAATTCATTGTTAGATGCGTAAAGGATTATGAGCGACAGAATTAATGAATTGTCTGTGGATACAAAATGACGCATCAAAACATCTATTGCTTCTTGAGCAGAAAAATCACTATTGAATATTGCAAGACCGCTTTGAGCGAACCCATGTTTTATAAAATTCGCCTCAACAACTTTTACTACGTATTTCTCACGAGTCACGCTAGTTATATCTTCACATTCATATGTGAAGCGAATAGCTTTATTATACAAATTCAATCTAATCAACGAATTCACATACAACTCGCGCAATTCTTCTGTGTATCCAAACTCTTTGAGATTGTTTTCATAAATAAATTGAAAAGCAAAATAACAGCCTTTTTCATACAACGAATTTAGTATTTCAATTTTATTCTCGGTTGTACAGTCTTCCAGTCTTTTTTGATTTGCAAACCATTTGCCGTAAAGCGTTTGAAGTTCGATTTCTTTTTCTTGATCATAAGCAAAAACAGAAAGGAGGTTAATAAACCTGTCTTCATTCTCCAATGTTAATGGCATACATTCGTCAACACATGATTTGTAATAATTATTCGACAAAGCCACCCATTCAGTTTGATAATCATCAATTTGTGGGTAGTCTTTTGCGGAAAAATCCGGAAAAACAGAATTAACAACATAACAAATTAAATTGTAGTTTGTTCCTATGTCAGCTGTTTTTTCTAACAAAAGCTGTAGTGAATCAATGAGTGCAATTTGTTTTTGCTTTTTTGTATAATTGGAAAGATTGTGGATTGTTACTATTTCATCTAATACTTTATCGTTCCCATACTTAATTATCCATGACAATACGGCTAAAAAGTCTTCTGACAATTCTTTTTCTTTAGAATACTGATCCCAAACCAAAGCCACACTTTTTTCAATCAGTTGGAGATTTAAGTCAGAAAAAAGCTCCTTTATCTGTTCTTCGTCCCAGGTATTAGACTCAATAAAATGAACGATTCTCCATTCCGGATATTCTTCGTTCATATCTATAGAATTCAAGAAGTCTTTTATACTGTCCGATTGTTTAATATCAAAAAATACAGATATTATATTTGTCCTCAATGAGCGTGTGATTGACTGACCGGCCATATGTTCGCATGCCAGTTTAATAAAAGATTTGAAATAATTGACTTGTTCTTCAAAAAGGACTTTTCTTTGAACGTTTTGAACATTAAACTTATAAAGACCTTTAATAAAGTAACAGTATTCAGATACAAGTTGTACTATTGCACTCGAACTATGACTAGAATAGAGCCGGATAACATAAAAATATGGAACAAGTCTATTTTTAGTTATCTCAAAACGCGGCATCAAGCTTTTAATCGTTGTATTCGGTTTTGTCTCCTGTCCTAATTCGTTTATTATCTTTATGATTTTGAATTTGTCATCAAGGAAGGACAGTAGACACATAGATGATTGTGAGTATGACTCAAGAATTTTATCATTAAAGATTGGGCCTTTTTTCCATTTTTTAAGAAAGTCCTTCGATGTCTTATTGGTGATTAGTTCTTTTTCAAATAATGTTAGATTTATTTCTGCAGCATCCTCTCCATCCAAAAGAATAGATGCACATTTTATTCCCATCCTTATATATTTGAGCGGAAGCAATGAAGTGTCGGCTTGATTAAAGGACGGGGATGTCAAGTACCCCTCCCAATCATTTGCTTCATATAAATCATTTAGGGTAGCAAATGCATTTGAATTGCTGCTGGATGCATTATCTTTATGATTGTCATTATGCATCGCACTTTTGTTAATAATAACATTTGGATAGTATTTGCCGCCTATTTTTATATTTCTTTTTACAACAAATTTTGCTGACAAAAATGTGTCGACAAAAGACTCAACACTGCTTGCATAATCGTGGTAATCCTCTATTCCAAATTCCCTTATAAAACTTGGGAACAAAGAGCAAAGGAAAACTCCGTTAATATCTATTATTTCTTGAATCCGCCCTTCAAGTGCTCCAATGAGTTCCTGAGTAAATTCAACAGCGATTCTTTCTGTAACAAAATCATCAACTCTGTCATTTGGAATAATGACATTGGGAATCTTTTTCCCATTCATATCAATTTCCTTGACAAAAGTAAAACCTGTGGATAAGTATTTGCCGATAAAATCAGCAATGGTTTTGGCAACCGATTTGTAGTTGATATGACAATGCTTCTCTATTAAGTTAGGCATTGCAGAGGCTAAATAAAAACCCGTACTGGATGTTAATACTTCTAATTCGGACAGAAGAGAAGAAACATCTATTGAGTAAAACTCGCCTTCTGTATCCCTAATAAGGTCTTTTGGGGAATTAGTAGGCAGAATGACTCCTGGGATAGTTTTTCCATTATGCAAATAGCTTGACTCATATCTAAACGAATCGGCAAGATATTGCTTGACAAACGCACTAACACCAGCGGCGTATTGTCGGATATCTTTTGTACCACAAGCCTCTTCCAAATAGGTAGGCAATTCTGAAGCATAAGCAAACCCTTGCTTATCAATATCTGCAAATATTTTTGACTTCAATAGACCGATGACATCTTCATCAATCTCTTTGTTATCACCCGAGATGTTTTCGCTAAGTCCTTTCTCTCCGGATGGAGGAAGCATCCTTATTATGGCAGAATTATCTACGATCTCAAGACACATACACTGTTTTTTTGAGCATTTTAAGAGTATTTCTACGGGAACAGCGTAATCTATTGTCGGTTGCCTTTCTCCTGTTTTGGGGTTAGTTGTTACACCCCCGTCCATATAACGAACGAGGTATAAATTCTTTTGGGCATTGATTTTTTCTTCTGCGTCAACTATAGAAGCTTTTATTGGCTCGAAAATTACAATTTCCGAATGCTTATATTCTACCCAACCACTGTATTCATAGTTGTAAAAAGCCGGCTTAATACACGCAAAGGCCTTAGAAAACAGCGTTAAAACGCCATAGGAATAATTCAATGAGCTATCAAATGCGGTGCTTTTATCATTTAGCTCATCTAAAGAGGTTATCTTTTCAACATAATTTGATTTTTGGACATTTACGATATTATCCATAAAAGCTCCTCCTATCTTTTCGCAAGCAAATAAGAACAATTATCTTTGCTGGGTTTCTGCATTATTAGAAATAGAAACTATTTCCATTATTTCACCAACATCAACAGATAGCGCTTCGCAAACTTTGATGATCACATCTAGACTAACATGCTCATCTTTGGCAAGTTTAGTAATGGAAGAAGAACTTAATCCGGCAGCTTCCTGAAGATCTTTTTTCTTCATATCTCGGTCAATCAACAACTTAAATAGTTTTTTGTATGAAACATCCATAACGCATCCTCCACTTTTTTCAAAGATATCAAAATAAGACAAATCAAAAGACTGTTTTCGATATTATATCATATAATTCTTGTGTTTACAATAAAAATCTTCTAAATACAAAGAAAAAAACTTTGAATTAGGTAAAACTATGGTGTTTTGCAACAAACTTTAAAGGCGTTTTTCACACGAATACCCCTTCTTTCGCACGAATACTATTAAAGGGATAGAGCAAAAGTGTTATAAAACAAATAAGCCCGACTCAACAGAGCAGTCTGTCAAGTCGGGCGGAAATAATAATCGTGTGCAACAAGCTGTAAAACGCTTTATTTCAAGGCATCTAAAACCAAATGGGGTGCAGATTGTATCCAAATAAGCGTTATTTGCCACGATTCTACTCTGATTTTGATATCGGGGTAGGATCTGTTTTTATTTACAAAAAAGGTTCGGCCATTTTGGCAATTCTCTATTCTATTTGTTTAACAAATCCATAACTCTTTTTGATATAGCCCTTGGATTCATAAAAAAGGTGAGCGCCCTCCCTCGGCAAGCCGCTGTTCAGTGACACTAAGCCTATATTGTTGCTTCTGCAATAGTTTTCGACTAAATTCAGCAGCTTGGTGCCGATACCGTTTTTTCTGTATTCCATGGAAACGGCAAGAGCGGTGATCTTTGCGGCCTTGGTTTTCAGTTCAAATGCGATAAATGAAACCATGCCGACAAATCCGACTGTTTTTTCTCCGTCGCAGGCGACAAAGATTTTGTAATCATTGCGAGAAAGCATTTCATTTATCCTGCCCTCAAGCTCATCAGGCAAAACACCGTATCCCAGATCATATTCAATAATATCTCTGACATACCCTATATCGCTTGGGTTATATTCTCGATATTCTATCGCACGAGGCATCATAATAACCAACTCCATACATTTTGATTATATTAAAATATCATATAAAACGACCCGCTCCTTTGCTGTGATTTACATTGCGAAGGGGCGGGTTTAGTATATCGGATCAATATTCCGAGCCGTCGTATTTGCCGCCGACGGTGGGGTAATATTCGACGCGGGAGGTTTGGCCGTCGGTGAAGCATATGCGGGTGCAGTCGCCGGCGAAGAAGGTATTCTCCGCGCCGTAGCAGTCACAGATGAGGCGGTAATTATCGTAGTGGCGGCTCTCGGCGATATATCTGCACTGAGGGATCAGGATAGTCTTTGCCTTGACTGAATTATAGATATCCTCGACCCTGTTTATGCAGTGGTGCGCCGCCTGGAGATAGGTG
>ULMM01039240.1_pt1 | contig 34011 bp, 45 predicted proteins | sample 1951661 | NCBI WGS metagenome assembly ULMM01 (sample SAMEA4835551, study PRJEB28245) | human gut metagenome | biome: gut microbiome; material: fecal sample | place: Denmark | collected 2008 | reverse complement strand
TATGATTTTAAGTACAACTTTACTGGTTTTCCCAGTGTTTAAAGTGGTTCTCTGATGCTGGTATAACTTGAAAATGCCGCAATCATGCACCATGTTGCACAATTGCGGCTCTTAACGCTGAAAATAAACTGAACAAAAACTGCACGGAATTATGGCAACACTGAGATTATATCTAGACACAAGGGTAAAAAGGCAGGATGGTACGTTCTCCATCCGGCTTGCTGTCAACCACCATGGTGGGACTGCCTTCATATCCCTAAATCAATACTGCAAGAAAGATGAGTGGGATAAAAGGGCTTGCAAGGTGCGAAAGCGTCCGGATCGTGATGCTATCAACGACTTCCTGCTTGACCGTCTGAATTTTTATAATAGAATGATGATGAAGGCGCAATGCAGGGAAACATACCGGGGCGATATTACGGCTAGGGAACTCCGGGACTTAATCATGCTTGAAGCCGAGCCTGCAAGGGAGAAGGTCGCCCTGCTTCGTGATGGCTTCATTGCCTACGAGGGCAGGAATCTGAAAAAGAACACGATAAACAGATATAAATATACTTGGGCAAAGATTGAAGCTTTCCTAGGGAAGGAAAAAGCGGCTCTGCTTACATACGATGAGATTAACCGCTCTTGGCTTGAAGATTTCGATGCGTTCATGGCAAAGGAAGGCTTGTCGAGGAATACCAGAGCCAGCAGGATGCTCTGTGTCGCTGCTGTCTTCAACTTGGCGATAGATAATGAGCAGACGAAAAACTACCCTTTCCGCAGGTACAGTCTACGGCTTGAGACAACGAAAAAGCGAAATTTGTCGGTTGAGGAAATCCGCTCTATCTTCGAAGCTGGTGGTGATGAACTGGTCGACATGTTCCTGCTGATGTTCCTGCTGATTGGTATCAATGTGAGTGACTTGTTCGCCTTGACAAAGGAGAACATCGTCCGTGGTAGACTGGAATACGACCGGGCTAAGACTGGCAGGCATTACTCCATCCTTCTTCATCCAGAAGCTCTCCGAATCATCGAGAAGTACAAAGGGGAAAAGAAGCTGCTTCGTTTCTCGGAGCATTTCAGGAACGTTGATGTTGCAACGGTCATGATTAATAAGAAACTCGCAAAGGTGCGCCCAGGGCTTACTACGTACTACGCTCGCCATACGTGGGCATCTATAGCCTTCAACATTGGTATACAAAAGGACGTGGTGTCGCTTGCGCTGGGTCACTCGTTCGGTGTCCGGGTAACTGATACCTACATCAATGCAGACCTATCGAGAGTAGATGAAGCAAACCGCAGGGTTATTGATTACGTGCTGTACGACAAAAAATAGCCTTATTTCTTGCGAATTTGCCGCAGAAACGGCTCAAATTGTTTTCGGGGATAGTTTTACGTGCTTACCACGTAAGCGGCTCAGAACGCAAAATTCGGAGTAAATAGAAAGAAAGAGCAAAAAACATAGATAGAATGCAGGTGGTCGGGCTGCTTGCGGAACAAAAAAGGGACTGGCTTTCGTCAGTCCCCTTTTATATAATTTATAAACGTTTCGTATCTATTGACTTATCCGTGATGTCGATGGCTTAGATTTCGTTACTCAGGCATATAATCGTAATTATCATTCAGATAATTCTTCAACTCATCAATCTGCTCTTGTGTTGGCTCTCCCGATTCATCAAGTTCTGAATCATCGAAATATTCGTTATAGCCTATACCATTTTCGGCATCGCTGATAATATAATCAGCTACAGACTCATATCCACCTTCGAGGATAAACTGCTTGTTATCACTAGCGATTGACTGAACGTAAGTATCAATTGAATTTCTCATTTTCTTTGGCTTAACCGTGCTGCCTAGGGCTTAATGTTACTGAATGTTTTAAAGTGCTTATCTCTTAAACACAATGCAAAGATATTAATATTTTTCCGTTCCACCAAATTTTTAAACGTTTTTCTTTTTGTTTTATTGTTATTTTAATGTTATTTTACATTTACGGCTTAAAATGGGCAAAAAATACCCCAGCGGTGAAAAAGTCGAATCGCTGGGGTAATAAGTGGAGACCACTTTAAACATTCAGTGATGCAAAGGTACGCTTTTCCTTTGAAACCACCAAATTATTTGCCAAAAAATTTCTTCCTCAACAAATCATTGATAAATCGTGACTTGTTGGGCAATGCGTTGAGGAAAGGCAGCAGGTCGTTGTCTATCTGTACACCAACTAGCTTGACCGTCTTGCCTACTCCCTTCTTGGTACTCTTAATCTTTGCCATTTTTACCTCCGTTTATTAATTGTTCTGCTACATTCTTAACTAACTTGTTGTAAAATTCTCCCTTTAACTCTGGGTGCAACTTCTTAACTGCAGCCTTGGCATCTTGAAGAGCATTCTCACGCTTCAGTGCTTTACGATACTTACGTTGAATTGATGCAATTGACCTTAACGCATTATCTGCTTCTTTTACGTATTCATCTTCTGCTCCTCCTTCAACTAATGATGTAATCTCCTCCGAGCAAAAAGATATTGCATCATATTCCTCTTTGGTAATATATATATTAGCCATACATCAATCCTCCTCTGAATAATCAAGAATGACCGCATCGCCAGCGATATAATCACCCTGCAAGCAACCTCTTTGTTGCAAACAGACAGTTGCCGCAATATTGCGCTTCATCTGCAACGCCTTGCAATCTTCGTTAATATACATCGCCTTGCCGTTCTCCAGGTCAATGCGCTCAATAAAACCGCTCACGAATCCTTGAAGTTCCTCCAAGGTAAATTTACCACCGCTGGCAGGCTTAACGGTTATCTGCTCGCCAGTCGCTCTAATAAGTGTTGCCATAATCTAATAATTATATTATTGTTTAATACTCTTTCTTTGAAGGATTCATAATCCTCTTCTGTATAAATAGTAACGGTGTCACCATTAAAAGGTGCATTAAGCTTTATAACTGTCCCATTTTGGCTTTCTCGGAAAAGCAAAATGTGTTCTTTGTTTAATAGAATCTCACGATATGCGTTAGATTTCACTTTGATAAACTTTGCCATATTCTTTGTCTGTCTTTTTTAAATTGCCTATCTAACTTCGTTTTCATTCTGTTCATCTTGTGCTCAAGCCTGCCGATCTGATTGTAAGATAACCACTCCGGCTTGATGTTCAACTCAATCCAGTACTGGCGCATTTCCTTGCAATGCCGGGCGATGCTCTGGAAATAGAGGTGTCGCTCGTATGGATTGCGAAGGAAGTACTTGCAATCGGATAATAGACGACCAAGCATCATGTATTTATGCTTTTGCCCTTCTCCAAGACTGACAAGCCTTCCGTTGTCCCCGATCCACAGCGTTGCGCCCTCTCCCTTCCAATAAAAGTCGAAAGCCTTGCTTACCGGATAATAATAGCCATCGAGCACCGTGCCTTCCTTTAGGTCTCGCCCAATCTCTCGCAGGCAGGTTCTTCCCAAGCTGGTCGTTACCTCGACCACTGCTTGTGCTGGCATCTTGTTGTATTCCTTCATATCTTGCCAAATTTAAATTTCTCTTTCAGTGATGTAATACTTGTATGTCGCTCCACCCATTTTAACCTTGAAGTGTCGGTCTCCTTCTTCCATCATTTCTACAAATGGGTTGTTCCTGAAGGTTTTCTTAATTCGAGAAAACCTTTCCTCCATTATCTCATTGGTTCTGTAGTCTTCGATGTGACTATCAACTTGCCCAAGGCTATTTTTGCCGTTCAAAATGTATTGTTTCATATCTTGATATATTGTGCAGGGCTTGCGCCCTGCTGATTAATACTTTTCAATCCAATACTCTGTTTTGAAATTCACGCATAAGCCTACAAATTCAGACTTGAAATAACCTTGTCGTACCCAGTATGGATAATGTCTGTCGGCTTTCTTTAGTCCCCTGAACAGCTTGTTCAAGAATCGCTCTGCCTTGTCCTTGCGTGTAAAGTTTGTCACCTCATCGATTTCTTTTCCTTCCATCTGTCTCTTGATGTAATATTTTGCTCTTGCCATTTCTCTGTCCTCCCTTGATTACTTAGCATACAATGTAACTACAAGTCCACGCCTCAAAGCGCAGCGGCAAGCGTCCATACCAGCCTTCAATGCTCGCTTGATGAACTTATTGAAGAGTTCTGCACCGATGAGCTTCAAAATTCCGCTTACTCCTACGAGTGTGTTTATCTTCTTGCCATCCTCTGTGCGTCCGAAGACCTTAATACGGAAGTTGGCGTTGATGAACTTTGTTGTGAACTCTAAAATGTTTGAATTTGACTTTTTCATTTTTCTTTGGCTTAACCGTGTTGCCTAGGGCTTAATGTTACTGAATGTTTATTGTGCTTATCTCCTAAACACGATGCAAAGATATTAATATTTTTCGGTTCCACCAAAACTTTTCCCGAAAGATATTAATATTTTAACTTTTATTGGCTGTTTATGTCGCAAGCACGGATATTTTCGGTCGTTCTAGGGTAGTGTTCTTCGCACAAAAAAATGGGCAGAGAAACGTTCTCCTGCGCTCCCTGCCCTTTAAAAGATATTATGATTGAACCTATTGAGCTCTCTTCTTGATGCGCTCATTTATCCAGCGAACCGCAAAGATTGGCAGGAATAGCAATACGCAATCGCCAGCGAATAATCTTATCTTGTGCCATGTGCCCACTGGCTTCTCTACCTCCTTGGTCTTGTATCGGTTCACGTAATACTTGACCTTTATGGTGTCGGTCACGAATGTGTAAATGTCGCCCACGATGGTGTCCGTCTTGGTCGTTGTCTTCCATCTGGTGGTCGTAAGATTGTTCCACCGCTCTTTGATTACAGTGTCGCCCTTGATGTACACAAGCACGCTGTCCTGCTTGATTACGGTGTCGCCATGCCGGGTGTCCTGCCAGTGGATCTGTCGCTGGTTCACGCTGTCACGTCTTGCACTGGTGTGTGTGCTGTCGTGATAAACCGTGTTATTTTGCGCTGTTTTGGCGCAGGAACAGCCCAAAATTAAAAGTGGGGTAATTATAAGCATGACGAGAAAAAACGCCACAGAACGCAAATTTCGCCCTTTTCTTGAATTTTCCATACTTTATAAACTTTAGATTAATGTGTTTATTACGCAGGCACCTTGATTTTCAAGGCTTCCTTGGCTCGCTTCAAATACTTCTCGCAGGCTGCCAGTCCGTTGTACCCTCCGTTTATCTTTCTGCGGATAGCCTTCAAGTTGTCTTGGTCTGCCAACTCATTGCAGCCGAAGGTGTCGAATACCCACATCGAGGATTTCGTTGCTCCCAGAGAACGCTCCAGAAGTTCGGGACTGTTCACAACATCGAAGCCGCAATAATTTGCATACTTCCGGTAGTTGGCTCGCCCGGTAATCTGTATCAATCCCCTGCCCTTATACTTCACGCCATCGCCCTGCTGGGTGTTTCCGAGGTCTTTCCTGCCCTCGTAGGCTCTGCCGCTTGCCAGTTCTTTGGTGTATCTCAACTCTCCGCTTTCGTGGGCAATCTGTGCGAGATAGTGCGCCATCCTTAGTGGGGTGTTGATGTGGAAATGCTCTGCCCATCCGTTGATGATTGGAAGGTAGGTGTCTGCCCTGCTGCCTGCATTCGGCATTACCTTTAGAAGTTGCGCTCTAGTTATCCTCATTGTCTCCTCCTTTCTTCCGCTCTTCTTTCATTATCTCGACAACCGCCTTCGCAATCTCGTCCTTATTTTCGAGGATCACCTGCATCGTGCGGTCTTGCTTGCGTATCTCAGCCTTCTCGTATGCCTTCTCCCGGATGCTCTTGAACTCGCACAGAAGCAAATACACCGTCCAGGCGATTGCGAACATCGGGAAGGGAGAAATAATACACGTAGCCACGTCCATAAGCGAAGCAATACCGAATGTCGGGAAATACTTCTTCGCCTTGTCGCACGTCTTCTTCAATCCGGTTGACGTTCTTGCAACATGCAGTTCCTTCGCCTTCTGTATGCCTGCGATCAGGTCAATTGTCATCGCTATCAGAATTGTAGCGAAACAGATAAAAATTACTATGGCGCACAAATAAAGGTGGTGCACCTGAAAATCGTGAAATACTTCGCTCATATCAATTTATTTTTTTGGTTATTCCAATTTTTCCCAGTCGATGGTAACGCCCTTTCCGATGATGTCTGCCGTCCACCTGCAGAATGCCATACCCTCGTATCCGTCCGGATCACTGGCTACGGCAATAGCATACTGTACGCAGTCGCTCTCGGTCTTGATTACCTTTGGATAGAAGTCCGCATAAGCCATATTAGCCAAATAGAGAATATCTCCGATGGTTGCGCCCTTGGAGATTATCTCGTTGTTTGTCGCAAGCCGGATTTCGTCTACCTTCCAACGGTGGCTCGTTCCGTCTACGTTCTTCATCTGCTCGCTTGCCTTGATTGCTAGCTGTTTAGTGAAGTGGTAGCCGTGCTTGGCAACGTATGCCACGTACCCACTGGCTCCCATGAGTGCCTTTGCTGCCTTCTCGTATGGTAAGCTGTTGATGATGTCGCTCTCTTGGTGCTGGTGTCGCTCTTCCTCGCTATCGCAAGAATGGCGCAAAACGATGATTTTCTTCATTGTGCGCCCTCCTATCCTAGTTTGTCGAGTAACTGTTTAACCATGCCACGAATGCCGCTTATATCGCCCTCAAGTGCCTTGAAACGCTTTTCGGTTTCCTGCTTTTCCTTGATTGCCGGGTTCAAAGCTGCAAGAAGTTCCTCGCCCTTGGCTTTTCGCTCCTTGCTCGGCTCGTATGCCTTGATTATCTCATCGGCTTCATTTACCAATTTCCCAACTTCGGGCAAAAGGTCTGCCTTATCGGTTGCCAGTACGGTTTCGCCTGCAAAGGTCACTTCAAGGTGTTCTGGTATGGTGTAGATGGTCTGCTTTCCCTCCACCTCGATTGTTACGTCTCGCATTGGCTGTCCGCTGCTGGAAATGGTTGCGATGCCAGTGTTGATGTGCGGCTGGTTGTCTACGACCTTGCCTTCCTTAACTTCCACCGTCTGCTTGTCTAGCAAATAGACCGGGTGATTTCTCTGAATATTTTTAAATTCCATAATGCGCTCTTTTTAGATAATTCGATAAATAGACAAAAAGGGGTCTCACTGATAGAACAGCGAGTTGCCCCTTGATAGATTTTGTTCAGACCGCCTACGCACCAGTGGTGGTTGTGGTGGTCTTCAACGCTGCAATAAGTTCAGCGTTCTGTCTCTGCTGGCTCAACTCCAGGCGTGCATCGTTGTACCGCTGCTGCAAATCCTGCTGCCAGTGATTGTTCAGCACATCGATAACTCGCTGGGTGTTGTCTTGGTTCGAGCGGATGATGTCGCACTTGTCCTGCTGAAGCTGGAAACCGAGTGCCGAGAAGCCTCGCTCTATGCTGCGGTTGTTGAAATCGAATCCTCGCTGCATTGAGTTCTCGATGTTTTTCTGCCCCAGCTGGTTGTCGTAGCCCATCTTGATGATGTTCTGCTGGGTCTGGCAGCAGCAGTCCTTCAGTGCGATGGTCATCTGCAAGTTACCCTGCGAGATGGCATTGATTACTCGCTCTGCCGAATAACCAACTTGTCCGCTTATCTGCTGGATGCCTGCCTGAATGCCGCAAACAGAAGACTGCAATGCGTTGAAGTCGCAGTTCAAATTAGCCGCCAACGTCTTCAAGTCCTGGTTGTTGCCCTGGATTGCGCCCATCAGCAAGTCGCTGTTGTGGTTGTCGCTCATCTGATTGCGAAGGCTGTCAATCTGAGACTGTATTTCGGCACGCTGTACGTTGCCGTTCTGTCCGTTCCAGCCATCACCGTACATGAATCTGAACATTCCTAACATCATCATGTAGGCGAAAGGGTTGTTCCAGCCTCCACCCATACCACCGTTCATTGCTGCCAGCATAGTCGCTGGATCATTGTCTCTACCTCTAGCGAGCAAGGCTGCTGCTAGGTTGTCATTGCCACCGTCCCCAGTGCAATAGACTTTTTCGATTGTGTCTGCCATAAAATTTTGAGTTAATTATGTCGTGGAAGCCAAATATTGGAATCCGCTGCAAAGTTACTCTGATTTTTGGCTCGCTCCAAAAAGTTAGTGCAGGGGTATTTATCGAATTGTTGTCAAAGAACGCTTTTGGTTATTTTCTTTTTGTTTCTTGATTAAACACAAATCGGCTCAACGTCCTTGTTTAGAAGGGTCGCTTGTGCCGTGGCAAGTCGATAAACTCGAGACGTGCTGATATAAGTGTAAGCCATCTTACAAAGATGTCTCACTGCTGGAACGGTGCGGTTTAATACGGTCGCAGTGGTCGTTATGCTGAATCCTGCGTGTATCATCTGATCAACGACCATACATCGTGTCATGACGAGGTTTTCGGTTCTCGACTTGCCGAGAACGTCTTCTCTCGTAATGCTCAACTCTCCGTTCGGCAGTTCGATGGCGCAACACTTGATTACGTTGTCTATAACTCGCCATAGTTCTTTCTCCTTGTCATTCATAATAAAATGTTTTAATCGTTCCCTAACATCGAATCAATCATGCCATCAATGGCTTCATCGGTCATGCTCTTCTTAATAGAAGGATCTGCGCCAATTGACTTCATCATCATAGCTACCCAGGGGTTGTCACTCTCCAGCGTGGATTGTATCTGCTCCTTGTATGCTTCGTGAAGTTCGCCCGATTCCTTGAAATTCAAAAGAACCGTGCGCAAGGCTTTCACTGCGTAGTTATCCATCAGCAAGGGATTGTCCCTTGCCGATGATAGTTTGGTAAGAAGCACTGCCAGTGCTTCATGTAATTGTTTCTTATTCTTCTTCATATCGTCTTATTTCTAAATTTTCAAAGTCAGCGGCTTAGAGTTCAAAGACCTTTTTTATTTTTTCATACAACAGATATGTTGGTGTACTATTTAAAGTGAATTTGCTCACCCAAATATGATGTCTTTCTTCTGTATAACTCATATAATATTCATTATTGTACTTTGTTACATACGGATAAAAAGACGAGGTAGTAAATCTCGCAATTTCTTGTTCATAAGTAAGCCCAAGATTCTCGTTAACTATTGCAAGAGATACATAATTTCTTGACACTGGAGCGTGAACCAATACAAGCTTTCCATCCCAATCAAAAAAATCTGCTCTTGATTGACAATCTTGTATGTATACGGGATTTGCCCATTTCCTTGTTTTCAAATCATAGTAACTTAATATACCATAATTCATAGTTGTATCCTGACGAAGGAAATAGTAGCACTTATCATTCTTTACGTACACAGCATTTTCCCACATTGAATTACAGTAGAAAGTTGGTGCTGACACGTATTCCCAAGTTATTAAATCCTTGCTTTTAATAATACAATTGAATTTACCTATATAGCATCCAGTATAGAAGTAAGTTACGCCATCTTCTATTCTAGTTGTTATTTTTTGCATTATACCTATATCGTCATAATCTTTCCATTGCTTCCTTCCTATTCCAGAGTCTGATAATATATAATCAACCCCAGTTGTCGAAAATCCCGACACAACCTGAATGCCACTATCGGTTACTCGGTTTGCAGTGAACCTATTTTCTTTAATTTCACCAATAACCTTGTTGGTTACATCAAATGTTGTATATAAACGATGATAAGCCTTATTGTAATACGCAGTCCACATAATATATAATTGCGAATCTGACTTTTTCATCATTATAGTGTCATAAATCTTCTCTATCGTATATCCGTTGAATGTGTCACCTACACTTTGCACATCAAAGTAAGTCTTATTATCAGTATCAGACAATGGGCAATATGCAAATCTAGCAATATGTTTAGTTGGGTCTTCATCTCCCGTTTGGGTGTTGGCATAGTAAGTACAATAGAGAATATCATTAATTATCTCTATTGTCGATACGTGTACCATTTTATCACCATCTTTTTTCATATCTACAATATGATTACTCAATGATTTTTGCAGCGATATTCCTTTTAAGTATGCTATAAAAGTCGTATCTGCTGTAAAGGCAAAAGAGTTCATGGCAGCATTATAATTGACTATATCATTTTTGGTTCTAATTTCATATATATCTAACGTTACCTGTGCATTGATATTCTTAAGAATAAGTCTATTTGCAAACTGTGTTGGCTTAATAAGTATGGATGAGCCGGAATCTGATATATTTATTATATCAAATGCTTCAACAATTCCACTATCTGTTTCAGATGTAGATGAAAATACAGCAACATTATTTATAGTAGATTTACTAATAAAATGAAAACTATATATACTACCAGCCTTTAGAAAGACTGGCAACAATACTTTGTCTGAATTAAAGGAAACACTTCCTATTTTTTCTGTCTCAATCAAATCTTCATCTTCTTTGCTTATATTATCCTTTAGGCTTGCAACAGAATCTACTTTGTAAAATTTCACAATAACATTTCCTAAAGTCTCTGAATCAAAATTAATATAAGAAACACTGTCTTTAACATTAAACAGAAAGTAATGTGCCCCATTCGACATACTACCCGAATATACTAGGTCTACAGCATTCGCATTTATTAATTCTTTTGTTAAATAAATTCTAATATCATCATAGCTTACTTCGTTATTTATCTCAATTATATATGTACCTGCTGAAAGATTTGGAGCAATATATGCATACTTATAAGCATCTGTAGTAACATATTTTGCCAAGCTAACATTTTTACACAACGAATAGCCATTAAATGGAATATCCATTTTTTCCCAATTTCTAGTAATTGCAGACCATACATTAGCTTTCAGCAAAAATGTCTGATAACCATTTTCCTTTTTTCCGATGATGCATCGAATTTTAAGATATGGTTTCTTAATATTGTCTGGGATAGCTGATATAGCATCATTCAATGAAGAGAATATGATTGTACCTTTTTCCGAACAATCATAAGTGTAGGATAAGTCGCTGAGTTTAGAATCCTGCTGCTCTGCAAGCTCAGCAAGACCAGCGAGAGCACCACCTACTCTCTCGGCTGTGTTCTCGCCCACCTGCGTAGCGTTCTTAATCGCTGCCGCCTGCTGTTTAATTTCGTTTATTGTTGCCATATATTAATCTCCTATTGCGTGAATGTGTGCCCTCGATCCTCGCTGTGGCTTCACTTCCCCTTTCGAGGTGAATGCCTTGAGGTATTCGAGGGCATCTGATAAATATCTCTCTGCCATATCCATGATGTCGTTGTATTGCTTGTTGCTCGATACATCTTGAACATGGTCTGAATAATCGTCTCTGTGGCGCATTCCACCTGCTCGGCTTATAATTGTACCATCGGCACGAAAAAGTCTCGCATACGTGAAATAAGCGAGTGCCTTGCGTATTCCGCTGGTGTACTTCTGCACCTTGGTTTCGTCTTGGCTGCAATCGCCCTCCTTCTTGGTGGTGTATTCTCCACCGTCCAGGAAGACCGCAGGCTGGAAATCGGGCAATACTGAATCGCCCCACTCTCCCTGCTCGGTCGCTGCCTTGAACCGCTCATACCCGATGGCTGGTATGATGTTCGCATCTTCGCATTCCCGAATGTATGCGTTCACCTCATCCTCATCTAGGTGCGTGCTGGTCGGTCGTGCCAGTTCTCGGAACTGATCAACCGTGATAAGTTGTTTTCTTTGTTCTCCCATAGGCTCAATTAATCTATCGTGTTGTTCCCTGCCACATCGCTACTGATATACTTCATCGGCTGTAGCTTGGGGTCTAGTTTCTGAATGGCTTGGTCATGCCAGCTGTTGAAAATCTTCTTGAATGCTCGCTCGATGAATCGCTGCTCGGTCGTCACCTCTCCGGCATAGTATTCGTAAGCGTCCTGCATTACTTGACCGCTAAAGCCGAGTTTGCCGATACGGATGGCATAGAACAATTCTTGATGAAACTGAGCATAAATGCGTTCAATGACGCTTGCATCCGTCACGCTGAACTCCTTGTCGAAGTTCTTCGTTGGGAAGGCGACAACTTTTGGTTCGTCTTCCTCGTTTTCAACCTCTACAGCAAGAATCTTCGCTGTATTCTCGTCCCCTTGGAACTGCAAAAGGTCTTCATCGGAAATCATCTGTCCGCTCTCCACCTCTTCGCCTTCCTCGTTGAACTTCGGCACGCCCTTCTTGGTTACGAGCATACATGATACGAGGAAGTTGTTGCGAACGTTTCGCATCTTCACGTTGCCCAGTCCCTCATCGGTCGAAATCTCCGTGATGGCTGAATCGTAGCTGGCTGTCGGATAGATAAACTGTCCGTCTAGGCTCTGCCACAGAATCTGCCCCTTGTAGCTGTCGATGCCGCCAGAGTTCTCAATCTGTTCAAGAACGATGTCGGGGTCGGGATTGAATACGTTGATGCGCTCGATAGTCTTGTCGTTCACCATCAACCGCTTTCCGTTCCTCGTTTTCTTCTGCTCCCAGTCTGGATGCAGCAAGACGTGCGCCACGCTCCCCTTGTCGTCCGTCTCTTCCAGTCGGCAATTCTCAAAGGGTACGTGGCTCACGCTCGACACCTGCCCTAGAACGTTGTAGTTTACATGAAGGGCAAAGCCTCCAAAGCGTGCGAGGTCTTGCGCTACGTTCCGGAGCAAATCGTCTGCCGTGTCCCCTTGCTGGTTCATCGCCAACGCTGCTAGAATGTCGCTATCGAAGCCGTATCCCTCAATGAATCGAGCGTAGCGGTTAAGGCACAGCATTGCCGTTCCGCTGGCTTCCGTGATGCGTGCGAGGTTCTGCGGATATAGATTATCATATCCGTATGCCTGCATCTTGAATCGGCTGACGTAGCCAATATCAACCCTTCGCTTTGGCTTTTTAACTGTCTTGACGTTCATATTGCTTGTGTCGTTTTACTTGTTGTTTTTGTTACTCTTCCTTGCCTGCTTTCTCGGCTTGGTCGAGGTCTTTCTTCTTGTCGCTTCCTGCTGCTTTTTCGGCAGGATCTTTCCCTGCTGTATCATCTGCACCGCTGTCGCTGCCTTCTGGCTGCTCCTTGTTCTCGATGAGTTCATCGCTGGGTATCTTTTGAAAGTAGCTTTCCATGTGTGGGTACTTCGTCAGATATTCGTGCGCTACCTTGTCGGTCAGGTTCTCATTCGTGAAAATCTTACCATGGTAGAAATCCGGGCAGGAAATAATGAAACCTGCCTTCATTGCGTAATTACATGTTTTTGGCATTGCCTTTTCTTTTTTGAGTTTTAGATAAATTTCGATAAGAGCATCGTGGTAACACTGCTGGCAGGTTGTCGGAACAAACCGCTTCCGTGTTACCTCGAAAAAGAGAGTTTCAATAACTGCCTTGTCGGTTGCATCAAAGGGACTGTCGAAACGTGCCTTCAACTCCCAGACCTTGGCTGTTGCTTCCTTGTATGTCATAGGCTACGCTGCTGCTTCCGTCAGAAGGCTCTTATACTTGGCTGCTGTGGTCTCGCTGTCTGTGTCGAAGAAGAAATAAGCTGCCTTCGGTACGCTCTCCTCTTCCAGCGTGATAAGCCAGCCACCCTCGGTGTCGTCTGAGTACTTGTCGTTCTCGCCTGCACTTGCCTTCAGTGCCTGCGCATATCCGAACACCTGATACTCTGCCTTTCCGTCCGCTCCCTTTGAAAGGTTGCGCAGGATGATAACGAACTTTCCGTTCGCCAGTCCGTCAATGATATTTGCGCAAACGTCAGGTGTGTTTGCCAATACCACGACTGCTACGGTATTCTTCCAGCTGTTGCGATACGTGCCAACGGTCAGTTCGGTCTTGGTTCCAGTGAATGGCTTGCTGCCTTCCTGCCGGATAGCGTATGCTTTCTTGCCCGTTTTCAAAACTAATGTTTTAATTATATTGCCCGCTACAACTGACTTGGTGAAGTCGATGTCGTCTCGGTTGATGATAAGTCCATCGCCCTCCAGTCCCTTTGTTACTTGGTCTTCGCAAGGGATGATGATGTCCTGAGCGATAAGGCTCTCGCAAGTTGTTGCCATATTAATTCGTTTTAAATTGTTATATCCCCAACACCGTTTTGTGGGTGTTGAGGATTGTCAAAAATAACTTAATACTAAACTGAAAATTTGGATCGATTAGTAAGCTGCATGGATCATGCCCTCTTCGAGGAGAGCCGTGCCAATCTTACCGGTAGCATAGAGATAGTTTCTGCGCTCCTTCTGGTCGAACCAGATGTCGAGGTCGCTGATGAGATTGTCAGCGTCAGTACCAACCATGAGGTGTTTAGGATTACAGAATACCGCACGGTGTGGAAGGTTGATTGCCGTCTCGCCCTTCTCGTATGCATTAATCATTCTGTCCCAGATGCCGACACGGGCAATCTTCACTCCGTTGTAGATCGCTACATCGAAGCCATCGAACACCTTCTCCCACGGCATAATATCGTGGTAGGTCTGCTTGATGTCGTAGGTCAATGCGTCAGCAAGCGAACGTGTCATAAGCAACACTGCATCGCTATCGTCAATGATACGTGTGTCTACGTCCATCAAGATTGTATCTACGACTGCTGTAGCTGCACCCTTATTGCGCAATGCTGAAACCTGCTCTGCTGCCGTGGTCTCACTGTTGGCTGCGATGGTGGTATGGTTCTTTGTCGCTGTGGCTGTAAAGATGCGCTTGAACAGACCGTCACAAACGTTGAACATGCTAACGTCCGACCCTGCTGTCAGCTTGCCGCCACCTGAACCTGCCAGTGCTGCCTCCTTGTCGCCAAACCAACTGAAACGCCAAATCATCTGCTGCATGGCTCGCTGGAGTGCATCGGTGTAGATGGTCATGAAGTCTGTGCTGGTAAGGTCGCCAATGGCTGTTCCAGTCTTAAGGCTGTATTCTGCGATTGAACCCTTCAATGCTTCGTAACAAATCTTGATAGGAATCTCCCACTGTCCGAGTTCCCAACGCTTCTGAGAGTTGGCGATACCCTTCTCTTCGTAGGTAGGGTCGCAACCGCCACCCTTCTTGCCGACCATTTCCATCTCACCGATAAGTGCGATTGGATCATCGTTCTTGACCTTCATGATGTTAACGAATGAAGAGAAGTCTTCATCGTTGTAGAAGGTTTCCTGCACGGCATCCTTGATGCTTGCGAGGTTTTCTGGCTCGAGTGTAAGATTCTCGAGTTGCTTTTTTGTAAATCCTGCCATTATTTTCTTTTGATTTAATGGGTTAATACTTGGTTACTTCTTGTCCTTTTTGTGGAGCTTGGCAAGTCTCTCCTTGATGGCGTTCTTGCCTTCCTCGACAGCGTTCACGTTGTCGCCTGCGCCCTTGCCGCTTGGCTGTCGCTGCGCTGGCTGGTAGTGGCTGCTGTAGCCTGCCAACACCTTCTCAGCACCGCCTGCCATCTTCACGGCATTCAGGATGCGCATGTCTTCCTTGCTCTTTGCGAGTTTCTGTGCGCCTGCCAGCTGTGCCTTCGTCTCGTTCAACTGCTGTTTGAGTGCTGCTACCTGCTGCTTCAACTTGGCTACGGTGTCGTCGGTGCTTGATGCGCTGCCGCCCTCACCGCCTTCACCGCCCTCACCGCCTTCATTGCTTTCATTGTCTGCGGTCTGAATGTCGGTAATTACACCGTCCTCGACAACAATTGTCTTACCGTCCGGCATTTCAAACGTTCCGTCCGGACTTGCCTTGTCGCCAACTTGTGGATCTCCCTCTTCACGCTCAACGGTCAGAACTTGACCGTCCGATGTGTTGAGTTCCATCGCCTTTGGCTCTGCCTTGGCTTGTGGCTCTTCCACCACCTGCTCTGCTTCCTCAAGTGTCTTCACGCCCAACTTGGCGAGAATCTTGTCGAGGAGAGAAGCCTTTACTTCTGTCTTTTTCTCCATTGGATTTTGTTGTTTTGAATTAATAAAACTTTCTATGTTGCGTTTCGATGCGCTTGCGCTGATTGGTGCAACGGTGCTGCTGATAAGACCTAGGCGCATAGCCTCGCTGGTGCTGATGAAGATGTCCTTATCCATCAAGGCTTGAATCTCTTCCCGGTCGCACTCGCACCGCTCTACGTATGCGTCCACCATCTTATCCTGCCACATCTGCATTTCCTCGCCCAGATTCTTCAAGTCCTTTGCGTTCAGCTGGTCGCCCAACCCCCAGCCAGGAACCCACGGATTGTGTAGCAGGAAGGCAGCGTTCTCGTATGCCTTGCGGCTCTCCTTTGGTGCTGCGAGCATGATGATGGTTGCCATGGATGCTGCCTTGCCCTCTACGGTGCAGGAAATCTTCTTGCCGCTCTGTCGCAGTCGGTCGTATATCGCCCAACCTTCGACTACAGAGCCGCCATTGCAGAAGATGCGCATATCGATTGTATCATCGTCTTTCGGTATGCTTGCTGCAAAAGCATCTATGTCTTGAAAACACACGCAATCACCTCCCCACCATTGATACCAGAACTTGTTGTCTTGGCTGTCGATGTCGTTGTATATTCTGAGTTTTGCCATTGAATCGTGATTTTTTAAGTTTTAAAACGCTGCAAAGATACGATATTTTTCGATATGTTTATCTCGTAAGCAGTTAATTTTTTCTAAACAAGCCCAAATTTTGCGCTCTAAGCGGCTTTCATTGCCTTGGGTGTGTAACTTACCACCTTTAAGCGAAAACCGCTCAGAACGCAAATCTTGAAGAAATAACTACCCTTTAAATCCTGCCAATATTCTCTATCGTCTGCACTCTCCGCTGGGTGCGGTTTATTTCTTCCACGCTCACTACTGGCTGTGGAGCCATCTGATACCCTCTAGCTACAGCTGCCGCCAGCATATCCATGCCGATGTTGCTGCTCCCGTTGTTTACTACGATAGGAACACCACCGCCTAGCTGGTTGAATGCGGATAATATCGGACTGAACATTGAAGTCGCCTTGGCTGTCATTACGCTCTCGCCATTGGAAAGCCTTGCCGGGATGCTGTCGCTGGTTCCGGTTCCAGAGCCTTGGACGTAGCCACCAGTGGAAAAGCCCTTGACTGCTGCCTTGGCTGCTGCAAACGCTGCCTTGATTAAAGCAAGTTTGGCTGCTGCACTTGCAACTCCTGCCCATCCACCATGAAGAATACTATCTGCAAGAATAGCTGCATAAGTCGCAGTTATTTGCTTCTCTATCGCATCTAGGTAGGTTGTCAGCATGGTTTTGAGGAAATTATGGAAAGTAAGATCCTGGCTCTCGAAAAACGAAGATAAACCATCACCGATTGCCCCGATATAATCGGCTATCATTTGGTTCTGCTCTTGAAGTTTCTGTTGCTTGTTTTTGTTTTCGTCAGCTTGCAACTGCAAAGTCGTATCGTGCAGTTCCTGCTGTAGCTGCTTCTGCGCTTCAACATTCTCTTGTGTCGTTGCTAGCTTCTGCTCCAGGAAAGCCTTGTATCTCTCCAGCTTGGCTGTATCGTCTTCCTCTCCAGTGCCACCGTTCATGATGTCCGCATCCTTGCGTGCCTTCTCTGCATCCTCAAACTCCTTGTTGAGTTCGTCCACAATCTCCTTGGCTTGGTTCTTCAAGTCCGCTTTCGCCTTTATCATGATGTCGAGTAGCTTAGCCTGCATTTCCTGCGCCTTTTCCGCTCCGATTTGCCCTGCCGCCACGTATGCGTCAATACTCCTAGCCACCATGTTCTTCTCTAGCTGTTCGAGGTCGTTGTTGTATTCGAGGTCGTTGTCGTACATGCCTGCGAGGTATCGCTTCTTTGCGTCCATTACTTGCTCGTTGTACTTGTACTGGATAAGCGCAATCGCTTCCTGCAATTCTTTTTCCTGCTTCTTCCTGCGCTCTGCCTCTGCCTTTGCTTCCGCCTTCTCCTTGACTATCTGTGCCTTGGTCTTGGCAGTGCTGCCCTTGGCTGCTGCTGGTGTCGTTCCCATGTTTCCGCTCGCTGGCTCGCTGCTGGTCGCTCCACCGTTCACGCTGGCTAGCTTTATGTGCTCGAGCCTTCCGTTCACGGTGTTCTCGAATCCGTCTGCAAATGAGTTTCCGATCTCGATACCAGCATTCTTGATGTCATGCCATGCTTCCTTGATAGTGCCGGAAATGTCGAATATCTCCTTGAATCCCTTCTGTGCCTTTGATAGGTCGAAATTCACGATACCTTCGAGAATATCAAGCATGCCCTTGGCTGCAAAGCCCATCCTCTTGAATGCGTCTATTCCGAGATTACATACGAGTTTGATTGCGTTCCACATCAAGCGGAAACTTGTCCCGAGTGCATTGATTATCCCTCGCAACAGAAGGCTGTCATTGTACCAGTCGATGAAGTAGTTGATTGCCTGCACAACTCCCTTGATAACTGCCGTAAGTGATTTCTTTGCAATCGTTGACAACTGAGCCTTCATGTTCTCGAAGCCACCCCCTGTGTAATCAAACAGAGAAGCCATTGCGTCCTGCAATTCCTTGGTTGCGTTCAATTCGTCTTCTTGTGCCTTGGCGAGATCACCGGACTTTGCCTTCACTTTGTCCATATCAAGTTCGATATTACCGAGCATTTCGATATAAGCAAGCCCGGCATCCTCTCCCGGACCACCGAAGATGTTGGCAATTGCGCTGCCAACAGCAGCACTTGATTGTGGAAGTTCCTTCAATTTATTAGCCACCTCTTGCATAACCTGGAATGTGGTCTTGCTTCCGTCCTGCAAGTCCTTTTGAACTTGCTTGGAAGAAATGCCTATTCCGTCAAGCGCAGCAGCCGTAGCGGTTGTCATTTCTCGCAGTCGTATATTTCCTTCCTTGATGGTATCAACACCCTTGTCGCTGAAAATTCCCTCCTTGGTCGCTTGCGTTGATATTGCCACCATTTCCTCTGCACTCAGTCCGGCTTCCTTGAAGTATCTCGGGTATTCCTTAATCGTATCGAGGAATTCTCCGTTGGCGTTTGCACCGCTCACAAGTCCGTCCTGCATAATTTTCAAACTCTCAGAAACGGAAATGCCGAAAGCCTTGCTCATCGTATTAGCAGACTGCATCGTCTCCGTGAATTCCAAACCGAATGTATTGGATACCGCAAGAACCTCGTTGCGCACGGATTTCATCTCGTTTCCGGTCAATCCGGTGAACTGCTTCGTCAGTCGTGTGGCTTCCATCAATCCCTTGTTGTAGTCATACCACCACTTGAATGCCATTCCGACACCAGCCACACCTGCCATGGCGAGGAAATAAGGGTTGGTCAATAAGGAAAGAGCCGTATTTTTCAAGGCACCAAACTTTACCTTTAGGTCTTCCACGGACTTTCCCATTTCCATAACCTTTCCGATTCCAGTATCATCAACAACATCAAAACCGAAAAACTCGGTGTTCTGCAGGTCGTCAGCCGCCTTCATCATGGAATCGTAATAGCTGCCGACACTGCGCTGGAATCTTCCAGTAGCCTCCTCAGCCTCTTTCAGCTCCTCTATCAAGTCTTGGATATGCTCCTGCATCTCCTGACCCTTGGAACTATCACGCTCGGCACGGCTCATCTCATCGTAAGCCTTGGTGGCATTGGAAAGCTGGGCACGCAGCTGCTTCAAGCTGCCTTCCTGCTCGTTCTCTGTGCGCACGTTGTTCTGGATCTCCTTCCGCAAGGTGCGCACGTTGTACTGATACTCCTTGATGGTTGCGTTGATGGCTTCCGTCTGCACCTTCATCTCGTTGGTCGTGATGGTCTTGTCTTTTTCCTGCTGCTGCAAGTCCTTGATGCTTGCCTTCAACTGGTCTATCTTCTCTTTGTATCTGATGATGCCATAGATTGCATCCTCGTACTTGACCTTGATGTCAAGAATCTGCTGTTTGTCTTCACTTACCATAGTTCTTTCTTTTTAGTTGTTCAACTCTATCATTGTAACCTCGCAATATCCGCTGTTTGTTGTCTTGATTTCGAGAACCGCAAAATACGCTCCATACTGGGCAAGGTACACTGGCTTCGTCTCGTCAAAATCCAGAATATCCAAGTCCGACAGATTGAGCCGCTCTGTGATTACGTGCGCCTTGGCGATGCTTGCTGCAAGCTGCTTGTACTTCGTATCGAAGATGTTCTGAAGGTCAATGTCGAATCGCAGTGCCGCCTGCTCCTTGTCATCCCTAAGCGTCATTATTCGCTCCTTGCATCCCTTATACTCTCCACCATTCTTCATGCCGAAAGAATCCAGTGTTCTTATCGGTATGCGATTGTCATCGCTGGCTGCAAAAGGTAGCGTCCACGTGTCCTGCTCATAGTCCAAAGTCTGGTTGCTGATTACGAGGTCTGCATCATAGTCCCCGGTTGTCTCTTCGTCTTCCTTCCACTTGTAGCGGTTGTGTTGCATAAAGTCTGAAACGGAATACTCGCTTTTCCGTGGTGCACCTTGGCGGTCATACGGAATGAGTTTTCCGCTCCAGTCGTAGGCGTTCGCCTTGTTTGCCCAAACTCTGGTAAACATGATAAACTGCACTTGCGTGCTGTTGGTCAGTTGCCTAGGGAACGAGCCAGTTATCAAAGCCAGAAACTTAATGAAGTTTGTTACCTCGATTTCAGGCAGATTTATGCCGATAGGGAAACTTCCACCAATCGGAACGCTGTCCCCACTCTTGACGCTCGCAGTGATTTTGCCGCCATAAACGGAAGGAATGTTGACTGTATTTATTCCGTGCATGATAGTCTCAAACGTCAATACATCGTCCTTCTTTAGCGATATAGTGTTTGTCCCTGCCGAAAGCAAATAAAGATAGCCATCGATAGCATATCTGCGTAGTACGACTGGGTACTTAACCTGTCCATCCTCGTACTTCAAATCTCCGAACTCGTATTCCTGCGTGGATGCCTCACCTCCAGTAGTGCTTGGCGTTGTAACGGTCATTTTCACGCCCATAGGCAACTGAATCTCCGCTGCGTCTTCAAACTGATGTCTGACGTAGTATTGCACTTGCACATCAAAGTCCAGTTCGCAATCCTTTGTTATCGTCAGTTTCTGCACGTCTTCGCCAGTGCTTGGCGATACGGAAGTTATGGAGTTGCTTATGGAAAGGGTGAGTGCTCCCAGTCCGTCACGACTCTTAACGTCTGCGGTCAGATTACCGATGATTGTCTTGTCGTCTGCCTTGTTGTTGATTATAGGCACAACTAGGTTGTTCAACATCTTCTTTGCTTCATCATCCTGCCACACGAAAGATACGCCCGACTTCCTCGCTATCCTTGACAATAGCCAGTTCACGGTCACACATGGCTGCAAGAATTTTGGGGACGTTTTATATTCATCCACCGCCACATCATCGCCTACGAAATCCTCCTTATTATCGCCATCTATCATTTCGTGCATAGGTGTCAGCCCGGTAACTGATAGCGACAGAGTGCTGTAATATTCGGCAGGTGCATTCACTACGAGGTATGCAGCTCTAGCCTCTCCTCTGATGGTGTATACTTCCAGCGTCTCATCTTCTCCGCTCACGGATATAACCCGCATGTACTTATCCAGTACTGCATAGCTTCTGTAATCGCCCTTTCCTTGCGCTTGCACATTTGCCGTTGATGATGGCAAGAAAGGGATAAGAGCACAGATCATGTTCGATGCGCTCTCTATATTTCCGCTTATATACTTTCCGACCTCTGTACCTGTTCTGATGCGTCCACGGCTAGGCGAGTATTGTGTCGTGGTATATTTATTCCTCTGCACCAAATTAATGCCAAAGTTATCTTTGCTCTCAATTCGGTATGGATTGTAATAAGCAAAGAATATCCCATTGCTCACGGCTTCCTCCCTGGTGTTTGGAGTGTTGTACTTTTCAAAAAGCACTCTGTCTGTAACTCCCAGTTCGTTCAGTTTCATTCCGCTCTCTAGTAGCTTCGTGAACGCTGGCATTATACCCCAATAGATTGAGACATCGATATTTTCCTCGATGCTCAGAACGTTCAAACGTCCGTCCTTGATAATTTGTACACCTCCACGGAAAAAACTGCACTTATGGAAAATATAGGGGTATCTGCTGCCGCTCTTCGGTCTGTCCGCTTGCTGCAAAAATGAAAGGTTGTGAACAGTCCGTGGCAACTGGATGGTGTACGTGTAGTTCGAGGTCATTTTCGTGACGTCACGAAAAAGGTTGCTCTTGATGTCGAGCACCACATCGGTGTTCTCCGGCAAGTCCATCAAAACACCGTCAATGTAAAGTTGCTGGTCTATCATAGTCTCTGAACGTTAATGTTGTTAATAATCATTTCGCACACGAAATCCTGCAAGCAAGCTGTGCTCTTCGTGTAGCTTCCTGCCTTGATTGTCACGCTCATCCACTCATCTTCCTCTTGCGTCCAGTCTCCACCGAGGTACATGTCAACAACTGGGCTGCTGGTTAAGTCTTGCAGCATATCAAACGTATCTCGGTCTACCAAAGGAGCACAAAGCTTGATGGAGTCCGTACGATTGTATCCCTGCCTTCTTCCATTATCGCCATAGTAGCCGTATAGGTAATCGTCTAAATTGTTGCGTATGAAACTCAGGTCGCTGGCTATTTCCCTCGTTTCCTCCCCAGCCGCAAAGAGCCAATAGCGGATAAATCCGTGTCGGTCAATCCAACGTAAATAGATACCGCTCTCGGTATCATCTCTGTCGATGCGAAGCAATAGAGACTGCTTGCCACCGGTGGCTAGACTGAAAGTAAGGTCGAAAGTATTGTCGAAAGTTCCCTGCTGAATCTCTCCATCATAGTCGTAGATGTTCCAGTATTTTGCACAACTAGGCAATATGCCTGCGTAGAAGTCCACCATACCGTTAATCGGAATCTTCAGTAGATTATTTGGTACTCCCTCGTAACCGATTAGTAGGTTGGCGTTCAACTTGCTTAAGTATATGCCAAAGGTGAACGGATAATGAGTAAACCATGTAAGGCGTTTGTAGCCGTTCCACGTCTCCCCATACTTTGGTGCGCCCCAAACTATGTTCGTGGTGAAGTCGACGCTCGCAAGCTGTACGTTTCCGTCATCGTATGCGTTTACCTTGATACTCACGAGACGGTTTAGAATGCTGGAATCATAGCCTATCGTCCAATCGTAGGCTGCATTGATATGTCCGTCAAAAAGAGCTTGCACGTATGTCTTGAAGTCCGTTATGCACTTTTCGTTGAACGCTTCCACATTGTAGGAACGTTCTATGTAGTTCTGTCTGATTATTACCTCAATCCACGATAGGTTATTTCCGCTCGCCTTGATGATGCAAGGAAGGAATGCGAAGCCTACAGCGTCCGGATATTGAATCGTGATATTGTTTTTTGTCGTCTCTCTCATACCGTCTCATTGTTAAGTTTGATACTGCCCACCGACTGGTGGATTAAGAAAATAAGTCGCTGCCCCAGCCGCTTCATCGTGTCGGGCACAACGTTGCTGTATACGTCAGCCCTGCCGCCCGTCCGGTGCAGTTTAGAACCCTTGTTGGCGATGGTGTGTGCGATGGCTCCTGCCATGCTCATGTCGCCACGCTCTTGTGGAGTGTACTTGTGTGCCCGGTCGGTCTTGTAGGGTATAGGTCTGCCGTGCAGCCCCTTGTCCTTCATCCACTGCCGGATGATGCCACGGAAGCCGTATGGTATCTTTCCTGACCTTCGTCCGGTTTCGAGAATCCCGAATGGCTTGTGTCCCCAGAGGATGGTTTCTTCCTCGCTGGGCTGCTCCACTTTAAGGCTCGCTATCGTTCGCCCTGATGCGTTCTGTCCGTTGATACGTATGTGGTTGATGATAAGCTGCCGTGCTCTCTCCACTTCCTCACGCATGATGAGCGATGCCGCCTTGGGGTCAAATTGAATACCTCCCTTGCTCATACCTCACACCCTCCTATGCTCTGTGTCAGTTGAAGGGAGTACATTACGCCCGAAACGATCGTGCTCAATCGCTCGATGATTGTCTCGTAGTACTGCTGCCCCTCCAGCGGTTCGAACTGGTGCGACTGGTTGATGGCTCGTATCATCCTTGCCCCTGCCACCTTCATTCGGTCGATGCACTCTCCGTTGTCTTCTCCTTCTGCTGCCCTCGGTACGGTGTCGAGATAAGCCAGGGCAACGTTTACGGTGTCGTATACTCTGCCGTTGCGTATCTCTGTCGTGCCGCTGGCTGGGATGATGCAGACGATTGCCGGATAGTTCAGTTTCTCCAGTTTGGTGTCCGCTGTGTCCCAGTCCTCGAATAGGTAGGTATAGTCTGGTAGCGTGTCTGCTGCCAGCTGCTTCAATGTTTCTCTGATTGTTGCCATAATTATCTAGATTTACGTTTCATTTCCTCTGCCTGCAACTTCTGCAGGTTTCGCTCGTACAAGCTTCTCTTGTTGTCCATTTCCATGCACTTGTAGATGCGAAGCCATGGTGTTTTTAGAACATGGTCGTGGTCGCTGATGCCCATCCTTACCGCATACCAGTCAAGCATGCCGAACAGTCCGAACCGCAGGGTATATATGCCTGCCTCCTTCTCCAGTCGTGTTGGCTTCGCTGTGTCTGTGCTCTCGAATAGTTTATTGATGCGCTCCACCTCAGATGTTACCCAGCCGATGAGCATAACGACATCAACCGCCCTAGCCTGCTCCACTTCCTTGTGGCTCAGACCGAGGACGGTTGTCACTATCTGATACAGACTTTCTTCGCTGTCTGATAGCTGGGAAAGGTCTATCAGCTGCCCGATGGATAGCTGGTTGAGATTGTCGGGCACTCGCTTCCCTCCGACAAATGCAGGTCGTGGCTGCTTGCCGATTTTGTAGCTGGTGTGTCTTGCCACTGCCAGCCAGTACTTGAATGTAGTGTTATTATCCATACGCTTTATATTTTTTATCGTTATCTTTGCCTTAATACGTGCGCCCTAGCCGTTCCATGGCTCGCTACGGATAACTTCTTAAGGGCTACGTATCGTATTGCGTCTATGCCGTGGTTAAATGCGTCTATAGGCTGGTTCGTTGTCTCTCCATCCCTTGACTTCTTCCACTTGTATTGCTGCATGTTCCCGATGATGCCGTGGCTGCGTCTTGTTATGTTGATGCGGAAACGCTTCAAGATGTCGATACCGTTGTTGATACTGTCCGCTCCCTTGGTGCTGCCGATTATCCACAGCCCTCGGTTGTGTATCTCCTGAATGCTCTTAGGCTCTGCCGAATCCGCAATGATAAGGTCACGTTTCGTCCGTCCTTGTTCCTTGCATCGGTCTGCGATGTCATCGTTCGTCATTCCAGGCTGGTAGATTTCTTCGTCCACCCATAACTCTCCGTGCGCCAATATAACGTGCTCCAGCGTAGTTGGGTCGTTGGTGAATCCGAAGTCCATACCCCTGCATTCCATCTTCCACTCCTCCCTTGGTGGCAGCTTGTCAACGATGCCCCAGTTGGTGAAGATAAGCCCGGTTATCTTTCCGGTCAGTCCTCTTGCGTAAACTCGCCACAGTTCGGGGTCGTCAATCTCTTCAATTTTCTTGTGTTCCTGCTCAGTCAGGAATCGGTTGTTTCGGTGGTCGCTCAGGATTAATCTGCAATCATCCCTGCCGATGATGTTGTTGTGCACCCAAAACCTTGCACTTGGGTTGTAGTCGATGAATACCTGCTTACGTGTTCGGATGGCCAGCTGCCAAAATACTTCGTATGGCACACCGTTCGCCTCGTTCACGAACAGATAGTCTCGCTTTCCGTTCTTCGCATCCTGCGCATCTTGGTAACTCTTGAACTCGATGATTGAGCCGTTCTTACCTCTGTAGCTGCTGTCGCTCTTGTTGTTCTTGAACCAGTCCAGCAGCTCTGCCCTTGTGTGCAGGATGGTGTCGAGGTCTCGCATGGCTCCCACTTTCAAGTTCGGGAGGTCTTGACCGCACACCGTGATAATTGCCATGGGGTGTTCAAAAGAAAGCACTATAAGACGCTGCATGATGGTGTATGTCTTCCCCGAGGACGTGCCGCCCTGGTTCACAAGGAATCTCGGCTTCACGTCCGCATTCGGATCATACAGCTCACCAATAACATCAAATAGTGCCATTCTTTCAAACAATAAAAACTTAAAACAAAATTATGGTAAAATTATTCTTTATCCAATCCTTCACGCTCGATTACTTCCTGCTCGCTGGATGCGCACTGGTGTCCCGAGTTGATGTATCGTACCTCGATGCCGCCTTTGAAGCCTGCGTTCAGGTCGAGCACGACCTTATCAAGTCCGAGCAGCTTACAAATCTGCGTCTCTGCCTTTAGGATGATGTCTAGGTAGCGTGGGTCTCCGAGACCTCGCTTCTCAGCATCGAACATTATCGCCTTGACGGTATCCATCGTTACCAACCCAGTGTCTGGATCCTTGTTAGGCAGTCCGACTTGTGTCTGTGTCTTGCTGTTATAGTCCGCTTTGGATTTCTCCCATGCGTCCCAGGCTTCACGTATCACCAGTTTCAACCTTGCCACCTCGCTTGTTATCTTTTCGTCCGTGTCGGTCAGTCTCTCTTCCCTCCACTCCTTCAATAACCGCTGAATGTCGCAGTGCGCTTGATTGTATTTCGGTCTGTCGAGCCGCTTGCGAACCTCTGCCGTGATTTCTCGCTCCGTCCATCCCTTGCGGTATAGGGGTGCGATAATCTGCAGGCGGTTCTCGATGTCGATTTTCTGCGCTCGATGTTTGTTGTTATTACCTTGTGGCATACGATTCTTGATTTAAAATTTCGCTCCGTTGTACTTGTATACGATGTTTCCCTCGCTGTCTCGTTCGTCAGCTGGCAACATTGCCCCTTCGAACATCTTGTATGGCGAGTGCGCTGCCTGCGGATTGTTCCAGCACCACTTCATGTAGTCGGCTGCGCTCATCGTGTAATACTTCGAGTACTTCTCTCTTGTTCCCAGGTTCATCGCCTTCTCCAGTCTCGCCCTCAAAAGGTTCTCTGCATCCAGCTTGATGTCGCTCCACCTCACGTATCCCTTGCGCTTGCAAATGTTCAGTGCTTCGCACATCTGCCCCCTGCTGTAGTTCCACGTTGGCGGCAATCCGCAGCAACTTCCGTTGTGGCAAAGTTCCTTGAAGTGTGCGTCCGATACATAAAAGCGCATTCCCAGCTGGTCGCACAATTCCTTCATGTTCCTGAAGAACGGTTCTTTGACCTTGCGGTTCAGTCTAAGATAGCCGGACTGTACGCTGTACTTCTTGTAGAATGCGAGAATGTCGAAACCTGCCATCTTGCTGATGGTAGGCAACAATTCCCTCAATGTCGGGCTTCTTGTTTCGAGACAGAAGAATTCGGTGCTCAAAGCTGTAGCCCCTCTGTTGAATGCTTCCTTGATAAGGTCGAGGTACGTTGGCGTGCTCACTCCGATGATGAAGGGTCTCAGTCTCAGCGTTGCACCTCCTGCCCCTGCATTGGCGATGCGCTCGATGGCTTCCAGTCTTGCTTGTGGGCTTTCCACCCCTCGCTCTATTACTCTAGCCTTCTCTGCATCGCTGGTGATGATTGAGAACTTGAAGTTCCAGTTCTTCTGCCCTCTGATCAAGTCCATGTATCGCTCATCCTTGGTGAACCATGCTCCCTTGGTCGAGAAGCAAAGCGGATAGTCTATATCCTTGAAGAAACGCAAGAGTTCAAGTGTCGTTCCGTACTTCCGTTCGAAGTTGTCGAACTGGTCGCTCATGCTTCCCCACTGCATAACCTTGCGAGCCTTGATGTATGGCGCAAAGTCTCCACCGTGCTTGTCGGGGTCAATGAACATTCGTTTGATGCGCTCAACGCTCACGTCTTTAACCTCCTTGTGCAGGTATTCCTTCTTCTTGCTGCCAATACCTCGCTGGTTCTGAGCAAAGCAATACATACAGCCAAAGCTGCAATTATTGTAAGTGTCAAAAGCCATTGGCATTGAGCAGTCGGGAAACTCGTATGTTATTCTTGGCGTGTTGCCATAATGTTCTGCCATATCCTCATGAATTTATTTTGTTGATGATAAAGTCTGCGATTTGGTCTGCTGTCTGCTTCGTGGTGTCTATCGCTACAACGTCACACCCCGCAGTTTGCCATTTCTTTGCCGAGTGTGCCGATTCTCGCTGCCCCCGGATAATATCCTTGCTCAACGTTCCGTTCGACCGTTCTGCGAGCCTTTTTTGGATTTCTTCGAGTGGTGCGTATAATAAGATTACAATCTGTCTGTCCGCATTGAACATTGCGTGCGTCAAGTTCGGACCCCAGCATTTAAGTCTCATTCCTTCGCAAATGATGCAGTCGGTGCTCTCCAGTGCCTTCTTCACGATGTCACGAAGTATGGTCGTACCGTTCAGATTGTCAACACCTCCGTACTTAACATCGTATCGCCCTGCAAATGCAACTCCATCCTTGGTGCTGCTTATTCCGTCCTTGTAGCTCTCAATGCCACCAAAGCTTTCTATCAGCTTTCGGGCAACGGTGCTCTTTCCGCTGGCGTTGGTTCCAATGATAAAAACACAAGTCTTTCTCATATTCGAGTTATTTTTGTTAAATTTCGCCTCTGCCGGATTGAATTGTTCAGAGCGGATAGTTTATCCATTTCAAACGTTTCTCCGACTTAAACGCTAAATTTCCGACTATTCGGTTTTTTCTTTGAGTTCGTCCACATCAAAGTTGCGCTTCTCGATTGCGTCAAGTCCCAGCATGTCTGCCACGGCTTGTGCGTCCTCGCTGCGGTAAACGATAATGATGCGCTGCTCTTCGTCCTCTGCTGGCTCGTAGGTCGTGGCTTCCTGCTGGATTTCCCAGGGGTTCAATCCCCATCGCTGCATATCGTCCACGTCAAATGCTCCCTTTAGCTTCTCTTCATCCCAGCTGCCAAAATAGACGTTATCCTTGATGATGAACTCGTCCGTCTCTTCATCGGATAGGCTGTCAGCAATAACGACCTCGACCTTTGGTTCTGCCTTCCAGGTCTCCCAGTGGCTGCAAAGCTGCTGCTTCTCTCCATCGGTCAGTTTCACTGCAACGGCTTCTATTGCGTTCCTGATAGCTTCGTCTTCCATCTGCTCGATGTTGAGCAGGGCACGGAAGCGCATGTTTCCTCCGAGGATAACTCGGTTCTCATTACAGACGATTGGTCTCATCTGCAACATCTTTGGAAACGTCAGAATACTCTCAACGAGTTTCTGCATCTGCTGTGGCTCAATGCTGCGTGGGTTGTCTTGGTTCTCCACCAGGTCGTGCAGGTTGATGTTCTCGATTTTATTCTTCTCAATTGTCTTCATCCTTTCCTTCTTGTCTTGGTTTCAGTTCGTCAAAGTTCCAGACGATGCGGTCGATATGATCAACCCCAAGCAGCTTGGCAAGGAATGGCTCATCGGCTGGCTTGTAGTGAATGATTACGTTCTCTCTTGGCAATACGCCATCGCCCATTATCGTTGGCAAGTCGTCAGGAGTCAAGTCCTGCCCTTCGATTTCGGGAGGTAGTTCCCCTGCGAATGGGTCGCCCTCTTGGTCGTCCTTGTCTTTCTTCTTACACTTGCTGGTGCTGCTGGCTTCCGCTGGTGCTGGGTTCCAGACTGGCATACCCCAGTTCTGAAGCTGTGCGCTGTCCCATCGGTTCGCAAGGTCGTTGAAGTCCCAGTTACCGAAGGATAGGTTGTCTTTAATCATAAACTCCTGCTTTTGTGCTTCTGTCAAGTCTGATGCGCTCACCACGGTAACTGTTGGCTGTTGCTGCCATCCCTGCCAATACTCCATCAATGCGGCTTGCTCCTCATCGGACAGACGCTGCTCTGCATCCAGCTTTACTTGAATGCTTGCTTCGTCCATCGTGACAATGTGCTGCAAGGCTTTCAGTCTCATGTTGCCACCCAATGCGTGGAAGGTCTCATCAACAACAATCGGGCGCAGGGTCAACATTCGTGGGAACACAATGATGCTCTGCACAAGCTTCTGAAAGTTCGCTTGACTTATCTCTCTAGGGTTCGCCTCATTCTCGCTGACCCTCGATAGTGCGATTTCTTCTGTTTTCATTTTCTTCTTGTTTTAAGTTCGAAATTAGTGCTTATCTCCTAAACACTGGCGCAAAGATACGACTTTTTTGCTTTAGTTGTTTGTTCTTTGCACACTTTTAACTTTTTCCAACACTTCGTTTTTGTATTATCCATCAAAGGCTCTGATGGTCTTCTGCAGCGTTGTCTGTGGTTTCTGCGGCTTCACTCTGACCGGGTATCCTGCACAGACCCATGCGAGGAGAAGTGCGTCTCTCTGGTCTTGGTTCATTCTCGGCATTTTCTCTCCTGCGCTTACAAAATAAGCAATTTCGTCTTGCGTGATTTTTCCGTCTTTACCCTTCCAGCACTTCTTTAGTGGCTTGATGATTTCGCAGGGGATATTGTAGTGTTTGCAGCACTCAACGATAAGAATTCCGGTCTGATGGTTCATTCCGGTAGAGCGTCCGATTGCTGCTGCCTTGACTGCTGTCATGAACCGATTAAGCACATGCCAATTACTCTTATTAAGCCAACCGCCTTCAATAACGACCTTAATCTTCTTGCAACTCTCGTTCATTGCTCTGAGGTAATCTATCAAAGCTGGGAAGTTCATTTTATAGGCTAGAAACTTCTTGTCGTCATATACTGCACCGACACCGCTTTCCTGGTTGTCGGGGTCGATTCCAATTATAACTGTTCCTTTTTCCATTTTTTTTCTTTGAATTACTTATTTTGTTCAAATTTCGCGTATAAGCGTTTATTTTGTTTTGCTGGTGTAGTTTATTATCCAGCACCCTTTACGTGCGCATATACGTGCGCACATGCGTTATTATCCCTATCTTTCCCCTACCCCTTTCTTTCCCTTCTTTTCGGTTGCGATAGAGAAAGCTGGCAGGGATTCCGGAAGTTGCGCCTGCGCTTGCAAAATAAATGAATAACAAAATGTATATGTTGCAGGGTTCTTCCTTCTTCCACCGCCAGCCGAATATGGATAAAAGCATAATTTCTAACGATTTCTTTTTCTTACTTCTTCATGTACCACCTCTCTTTCTTTGTTTGTTGTCAGACTTCGGGAGATGCGTTTCCGGCTCTCATATCGTAATTTCAAGATGTTATAAGTTATTTGTTTTGATTGGGAGCCATCCCCTTCTGTCCTCGCTGGTTAAAAACTCTATTATTGAACTCACGACCGATTATTCTTTTTGTTTTCGAGCAGCCATGCCAGATGCGCTGCCTGCTGCGGATTCTTGAACATTGAAAGAGCCTTCTCTACGTCCGGCTTCTTCCTCTCACCACGCATCGCTCTGTCAGCAACCCGGTTCTTGGTACCATAGTTCCGGTAGTGCTTACTCCAGTACTCCTTTTGATACGCCCGGTATTTTTCCCGGTTTCTCTTTCGCCACTCTTTCGTGGCTCTGAGGATCTGTTCCCGGTGCTCCTGGTAGTACGTTCTGTTCTTCTCCCTTGTTGCGAAATCGCTCATTGCATTCAAGTATTACCTGATGTTCTACATATTGCTTGCGTGCCGGGCAGTATATGCCGTTTATGCAGTTTCGCCCGGCATCGCAAGCCTTGCATATTTCACTCGCCATGCGTCCTAGAATGGGTCTGACGTGAAGGCGAGGTACTCATTGCCATCGTATGAGATACACTGAGCGAAGCTCGCTGGTTCTCCACTATGGATAGGCAATGCGGTATGTCTACTCTCAAACCCCACTCCACGGTCACGAATAAATAACGCAGGAAGCCACTTGCAGTTATCTCCGCTCCTCACCAGCACCTTATCGAAAGGCTTGAAGGTTCGATGTTCCTTCGCTTCCTTCTCTTTCTTCCAGATGGCGTAATGTTTATTGAACAGTTCGACTTCGTTCTCTGTAGCTTCTCGCAGTTCCTTGTTAACGCTGATACGCAGGTCGAAGGCTTGGTCGGTCACGAACTTCTCGGTCTCAATCTCATACTGGTTGCCGAATGTCAGCGTATCTTCGCTTTCGTTCTTGTCGATGAGTTTACCGATGATTGCCAGCTCTCCGTCCTCGTCTTCCTCTTTGAAAACATAGAGTTTTCCAACTTCAAACGTAAGTTTCGCTGACTTCTCAATCTCCAGTGTTTCCAGGTTCAGCTTTCCACCGAGCCGCTCTTCAATGGTCTTGATATATTCGGCAGGATGGTCGCTCTTGACCCAATCGTGTATATCCCAGCTCGTAGGGGTATCCCAGATTTTACCTTTCGTCAACGTGTATAGTCCGGTAAAGCGCAATTTCGTCTTATCATCCTCATAACTGTCGAATAAGCAAGTGGCTTGATTGTTTTCTTTCTTGTACTCCAGCACGTCTCCCTTCTTGAAGAACTTGCTCCAGTCTCTCATTTCTTTCGAAGGGAAGAGCAGAACTTCTCCTTCTTTAGAGACTTTTCCGTTTTTGTCGAAAAAGTGTTCTCTTCCGGCTTCGTCCTCAGTCCAGATTGCTTTCGTACTGTCCTTGTCGTTTGCCATTCCACTGTGCCACACCCTTCCGCATTTTGGCGTGTACAACTCTGTACCGTACTCTTCATCTTTGAGTATCTCGTAAATATCAATATCTTTCTGTTCCATTGTCTGAATGTTTTTATTGTTATAACTTAACGTGTCCGAGTTTCTTGTACAGTTCCACCAGTTCTTGGGTATCGAGCCAGAAGTCGGTGTTGCCAACGTATACGTGATGTCGGTGTTCGTCCGTGATGATTTCTATCTTTTTCATATTTTTCGTTATTTAAAAAGTTCCTGCTGTGGATGAATGATGTCTGCACGCTTCTTCTTAGCTGCCCAGAGAAGGAGGTTGGTGTTCTTTGTTCCAGCATTCTTCTCGAGGTCTCTGATGATGCAGGTCAGGGCATCGTGCTCCGCTTCTTTCTCATTACCGTAGAAGATGCTGAGAGTGTCATATCTACTCGGGTAGGCTACCGGGCTGTCGTACTCATGCTTTCCCTTCTGAATGCTATAGCCCCATATCCAGCCGAACTGGGTGTTGGCGGTCATTACCTTCCATCCCCAGTTGTCTGCACCCTCTACGGAATACCCGATTACGTGCGGATTGATGCACTCATCCTTGATGTTGTACTTGAAGCCTTCATGCTCTGCGACCGGCTTCTTGATGTCGTAGCTGTTTTCGGTCAGCCACTTGAACCAATCGTTCGATGTCTTGAATACGAGCCCTGCGGCTCTGCATTCGTGAAAAAATAATTCATTCATGGCTTTCAATCTCTATAAAGTGACAATCTCCGCAAAATGCGCAAGCACAATACTCGCCCAGTTCCTCGGCATCAAGGGCACACACATTGCAGCCACTTTCATTACGAGTATCATTCTTAACTCTGAGAACCTTGCCTTCTACATTCAGAAGCGTACCTTCCTCGAAATCCTTGGCTATTTCGTACGGTTCATTAATTACAATTACTCCTTTTTCCATATCTATCCCTCCTTGATGTACTCGGCAAGTGCCTCACGCTGCTCAGATGTCAGTGCGTCTGCGATGCGCTCAGCAATCTCTTTTTTGTCTGAACTGCTCATTCTCTCGAAGGTGTCGGTAATGATGTCGGCAGCAGTATCGTCTTCGAGATACCACATATTATCCTTTACCACATCCGCTCTTTCTTCTTCCCCTGGTAGGTTTCTGAACATGTCGACCAAAAATTCCTCTTGGTCTTTATCCGATAAGTTGTTGAACATATCCTCTAAGTCGATGTCAATGCTCTGATTATTGTATTCTGCCATAATTCTTTTGTTTTAAGCGTTTAAATTCTGTTTGATGTATAATTTGTCGCCCGATGCGTGAAAACTCCACAGAGCGGCTATTTTTGCCCTCATTCGTGGACTATATAAAGTTGTTCATAAACAGTAGATTTCACCACAATAGGTTCAGAACCTAAGTCGTTACCATCTACCTTGATGGCAATCTCCATATCTCCCTCTTCATCATAAATGTTTTGAAGTTGTTTGATAAATTCACTTATAAGCATTTTATTATATTTTTATGTTACATCTGTTATTTTTCTGGCTTCCAGTCGATGCCCAGCCGCTGCAGAACTCCACGTTCGTAGTATCTTGTCAGCGAATCCTTGGCAGGCTTGTTGTTCGGGTTCTTCTTCAAGTCTTCAAGGTTCTGCTGGATTACCCACCGGAACTTGTTGTCTTGGCTCTGCTGGCTCGATGGCTGCTGGTGCTTTGCTTGCTCGTAGAGTTCCCCGATGCTCGGTCTTGCC
>ULMM01004884.1_pt1 | contig 34558 bp, 30 predicted proteins | sample 1951661 | NCBI WGS metagenome assembly ULMM01 (sample SAMEA4835551, study PRJEB28245) | human gut metagenome | biome: gut microbiome; material: fecal sample | place: Denmark | collected 2008 | reverse complement strand
GGAGAATTTTAGTATGTTAGAAGAAGTAATAAGAAAAGAATTTTTTGAAAATAGGAAAAAAGGAATTAAAGATGGCATAAAAGTGGGCAGAGAAGCTGGAATAAAAACTGGAATTAAGAATGGGAAGGAGCAGGAAAGAAGAAAAACAATAAATAGAATGCATAAACTAGGATTTGAAGTAAAACAAATATCAGAAATTTTAGGAATATCTGATGAAGAAGTAAATAGGATGTTAATCAAAAGATTTTAATTGTATGTGATTTTTATTTTAAAGTCCTTGAATAATCATGCAAAATAATATATAATCTTGCTAGAAAAAAGTTGAAAAATGTAGAAAAATGCTTAAGAAGGGAGAACTTATTTTCATGCAAGAAATAATATGCAAAGATGAATACCAGACAAAGATTTTTGCTAATAACTTAGCTGGTATGTTAAAAAAAGGAGATGTACTTGTACTATCAGGAGAATTAGGCGCTGGAAAAACAAAATTTGTTGAGGGAATATTATCACATTTTGGAATGCAAGAGAAGATATCAAGTCCGACGTTTACAATAGTAAATGAATATCATAATAGTCAGATTGATATATATCACTTTGATTTATACAGACTAGGCGACATATATGAATTTGAAAACATAGGAGGAGAAGAATATTTCCATAAAGGAATATGTATTTTTGAATGGGGAGAGCTTATAGAAGATATATTGCCAAATGATTATATTAAGATTTCATTTGAAAAAGATGACGAAAACGATGAGATTAGAAAACTTATAATTGAACCACACGGAAATAGATATAATGATGTGGATTTTACACAGTTTTCAAAATAATAGAATAAGGAAGTGATAAAATGAGAGTACTTGCAATAGATACATCATCGCAAATCTGTTCAGTTGCATTATTAGAAGATAGAAAAATAATAGAACAATTACATACAGATGAAGTACATGAGCATTCGCAGACACTTATGCCATTATTAAAAAATATGATGGATAAACAACAATTACAAGTAAAAGATGTCGATTTGTTGGCATGTTCAGAAGGACCCGGATCATTTACAGGAATACGAATAGGAATGGCTACAATTAAAGCTTTCTCAGATGCATGTAACAAGCCTGTAACCGGAATTAGTTCACTAGAAGCTCTTGCTTATGAGGTAATTGAACAAAAAGGAAGAAAAGATTGCAAAATATTATCTATGATAGATGCCAGAAATGATAATGTGTATTTTTCCGTATATAGAATCAAAAATGGTAATTTGTCAGTATATAAAAATCCTGATGTGATGAGTATATCTGATGTTGTTGAATATGTAAATTTTGTAGAGCCATTATATATAATAGGTGATGTATTCAAAGAAAAGCTAGAACCATTGTTAAGAGCAAAAATATCAAAAGAGCAGGCTCAAGCAAGAGATGTGGTACAACATGAATATATTAATTCGACTGGAATTATGGCTGGAGCAATTGGACTTGCAGCATTTGACAAATATGATATAGGAGACTATGGTGATTCGGATGAAATAATGCCTATGTATCTTAGAAGACCACAAGCGGAGAGACAAAGGGATGGTGGAGATGATAAAATTGATATTGTTGAAATGACATTTTCCGATATTGAAGAAATAAAAATGAATTATGAGAAATTTCCTAATATATGGGACTTTAATACATTTGAAGATGATTCGAAAACATCTAAGTACATGGTCGCAAAACAAAATTATCAAATAGTTGGATTTATAAGTACGCAGACCGTTTTAGATGAATTAGAAATAATGAATATAGTTACAAGACAGGACAAAAGAAATCGAGGAATTGCATCAAATTTGATAAGTTATGTTATAAGAAAAAACAATGTAAATAAAATAAACCTTGAAGTAAACGAGAATAATAAAGTAGCTATTTCTATATATAAGAAATTTGGATTTAGACCAGTAGGATTAAGAAAAAATTATTATCATGGTAAAGAAAATGCTATACTAATGAGTATGTAAAATAATACATAAGCTAACATAAGATAGGGAACTATAATTATTAGAATTATAGTTAGGAAAGGATAAAATAATGAAAAATACAAATGAAGTTTCATATAAAGAATTAAAATTTAATTGTAATCCTGATATTTTTAAATTTGAAACGACAGAAGATGTAAAATCAAATTATAAAGGAATTGGACAAGAAAGAGGAATAGCATCTCTAGAGTTTGGATTAACAGTTGATACAAAGGGATATAATGTTTATCTTGAAGGCCCAACAGGATCAGGAAAAACAACATATACACGAAATTATCTAGATAAATTATCAAAAACAAAAAAGACTCCTCCAGATTGGTGCTATATTTATAATTTTGAGAATCCAAATGAGCCAGTGGCTTTAAGTATGCCAGCAGGTGAAGGAAATAATTTCAAAGATGCAATGGATAAGTTCATAAAAGAAATTAGAGTTGATATAAAAAATACATTTAGCAATGAGGATTTTGAAAAAGAAAAAAATGTTATTACACAAAAATATCATGATAAGAGGACAGCTCTTCTTGATAATCTTAATAAAAGATCTGCTAAATATGGATTCCAAGTCAAATCAGCTGAAAATGGTATATATATGATGCCTATTGTTGATGGAAAAGTTATAAAAGAAGAAGAATTTGATAAATTAGATGATGAAATAAAGAAAGAATATGAAGATAAATCAACAATAGTTCAGCAGCAGATAATATCTGTTATAGCTGAAATAAAAGAACTAGACGCAGAAGCAGAAAGAAAAGTATCAGAATGGCAGTCAAATATTGCAGTTCTTACTATTGAGGGACATATATCTTATGTTAAATCAAAATTTAAAAGAAACAAAAAGATTACTAAATTTTTAGATGGTGTGAAAAAAGATATATTAAAAAATATATCAAAATTCCTTGAAGAAGACAAAAAAGGACAAGATGCACAAGGACCTCGTGTTCCAGAAATAAAACCATGGGATAATTATAGAGTAAACGTATTTATTGATAATAGCAATGAAGAAGGTGCTCCAGTTATCATGGATTCTAACTATTCATTTAACAACTTATTTGGAAGACTTGAATATGAGAATTATTATGGAGTGTTAAAAACAGATTACACTATGATAAGACCAGGACTTTTACAAAAAGCAAATGGTGGATATATTATATTCCAGGCAAATGATTTATTATCAAATCCATCAAGTTATGAAAATCTTAAGAAAGTTTTAAGAAATAAGGAAATAGGAATAGACAATTCAATAGATCAAAAATCATCAATGGTGCTTGTATCATTGAAACCAGAGCCAATTCCATTAGATTTAAAAGTTATTCTTATAGGAAATGAAAATGTATATCAAACATTATTGTCAGTTGATGAAGAATTTAGAAAATTGTTTAAAATAAAAGTTGAATTTGAAGATTCTGCACCTTTAGACCAAAGAAATTTAAATGATTTAGCAGGATTTGTTCATGGATTTTGTAATGATGAACAATTACCTCACCTTGATAGAGGAGCTGTAGCAAGACTTGCTGAGTATTCATGCAGACTAGCAGAGGATAAGAATAAATTATCAACACAATTTGGCGAACTATCACAAGTTATTGTTGAAGCAGCTACATGGGCTAAAATAGATAGATCAAAAGTTGTAACAGCTGAATATATTGAAAAAGCTCTAAAAGAAAGAAAAAATAGAGTAAAAAAATATGATGAAAAATATACTGAAATGATAAAAGATAGAGTCTTATTGATTGATACAGAAGGAAGCAAGGTTGGACAAATAAATGGATTAACTGTAATGTCTTTAGGAGATTATACTTTTGGAAAACCAGTCAGAATAACAGCTAACACATATACAGGAAAAAGTGGAATAATAAATATTGAAAGAGAAGTAGAATTATCAGGATCATCACATTCAAAAGGAATACTTATATTAAATGGTTATTTAGGAGAAAAATTTGCGAAAGAAATGCCTCTATCATTAACAGCAAGTATATGTTTTGAACAATTATATAATGGAGTTGATGGAGATAGTGCTTCAAGTACAGAGTTATATGCATTGCTTTCAAGTTTATCAGATGTTCCAATAAATCAGTCAATAGCGGTAACCGGTTCAGTAAACCAAAAAGGTGAGATACAAGCTATAGGTGGAGTAAATGAAAAAATAGAAGGATTTTATGAAATTTGCAAACTTAGAGGACTAAATGGAACACAAGGTGTAATGATTCCAAAAAGAAATGTACAAAATTTAAACTTAAATGATGAAATTGTTGAAGCAGTAAAAAATCATAGATTCCATATATATGCAATATCAACAATAGATGAAGGAATTGAGATATTAACAGGAGTTCCAGCAGGAAAAAAAGATATACCAGGAACTATAAATTATCTAGTTTATCAGACTTTGAAAAAGTATGCAAAAGCTAGTAAAGAATATGAAAATTAATAAAAATTAAGAAGGGAGCATAACTTGAAAAATCAAGCAAACATTAGAAATTTCAGCATAATTGCACATATTGATCATGGAAAGTCTACATTGGCTGACAGACTTATTGAAATGACAGGAGCTCTTTCGAAAAGAGAGATGACAGAACAAGTGCTTGACAATATGGATATAGAGAAAGAAAGAGGAATTACAATAAAATCTCAAGCTGTACGAATGAAATATAAAGCAAAAGATGGACAAATATATGAACTTAATTTGATAGATACTCCAGGTCATGTTGATTTTAATTATGAAGTTTCTAGAAGTTTAGCTGCATGCGAAGGTGCAATTCTTGTAGTTGATAGCACTCAGGGTGTTGAAGCACAGACTTTAGCAAATGTGTATCTTGCACTTGATAATAATTTGGAGATAATACCAGTAATAAATAAGGTTGATCTTCCAAGTGCAAGACCAGATGAAGTAAAACACGAGATAGAAACGATTATAGGAATTCCAGCAGAAGATGCTCCTTGTATATCTGCAAAAACAGGTTTAAATGTAGAGGAAGTATTAGAAAGAATTGTAAAAGACATACCAGCTCCTAAGGGAGATAGCAATAAGCCTCTAAAATCATTAATATTTGATTCAATATATAATGATTACAAGGGAGCATTAGCGTATGTTAAGATAGAAGAAGGAACTGTAAAGGTGGGAGACGAGATTAGATTAATGTCTAATAATGCACATTTTACAGTTACAGAAGTTGGATATTTTGAACCAGGTAGATTAGAACCTGCACAAGAACTTGTTGCAGGAGAAGTTGGATATATAGCAGCAAGTATAAAGAGTTTGCAAGAAATACGTGTAGGTGATACAATTACAAATGATGAAAATCCAGCTGACAAGCCACTACCAGGCTATAAAAAAGTAAATCCAATGGTATATTGCGGATTATATCCAATGGATGGTGCAGATTATGAAAATTTAAAAATTGCACTTGAAAAATTAAAATTAAATGATGCAGCATTGGAGTTCGAGCCTGAAACATCTAGTGCATTGGGTTCTGGATTTAGATGTGGTTTTCTAGGATTATTACATTTAGAGATTATTGAGGAAAGATTAGATAGAGAATTTGATCTAGGATTAATTACAACAGCTCCATCTGTAATATACAAAGTACATAAAACAGATGGAACAGTTGAAAACTTATATAATCCTTCTGATTTACCTAAACCAGCACAGATAAGCTTTATGGAAGAACCGTATGTTGATGCAAGCATAATGGTTCCTAAAGAATTTGTGGGAAATGTAATGGAATTATGCCAAGGAAGAAGAGGAATATTCATAGATATGCAATATTTAGATGAGTCAAGAGTGACATTAAAATATGAATTGCCTCTTAATGAAATAATATATGATTTCTTTGATAGTTTAAAATCGAAAACGAGAGGATATGCTTCATTAGACTATTATATTAAAGAATATAAACAGTCAGAATTAGTAAAACTAGATATATATGTAAATAATGAACCAGTAGATGCTTTATCTTTTATAGTTCATAAATCAAATGCGTATGCAAGAGGAAGAACATTGGTAGAAAGATTAAAAAATGAGATTCCAAGACAATTATTTGCAGTACCTTTACAAGCAGTAATTGGCGGAACAGTAATAGCTAGAGAAACAATTTCAGCATTAAGAAAAGACGTTCTTGCTAAATGCTATGGTGGAGATATAACTAGAAAAAAGAAATTACTAGAAAAACAGAAACGTGGCAAAAAGCGTATGAGACAATTTGGTAATGTTGAAATACCACAAGAAGCATTTTTAAATGTATTGAAAGCTGATACAGAAGATAAATAATAATAGATGTAGAAAGAAGGAAAATGTAATGATAGATATAGAATGTGCAAAAGACATAATGAGAGAATATATAGATGGATATGATAGTAATAATCCAAGGATTGCGTTAAAAAAGGCACATATTTTTAGAGTTACAGATTTTGCAGAACAAATAGCTATTAATTTGAAAAATAATCCACAAGATGCAGGAATGGAGCTTACTGATGAAGATGTAAGGCTTGCAACATTAATTGGATTATTGCATGATATAGGAAGATTCGAGCAATTAAAAAGGTTTGATAGTTTTATAGATAGCCAAACAGTTGATCATGCAAAATTGGGAATAGAAGTATTAACTGATAATAATAATGAACTATTAAGAAAGTTTTGCCCAGATGAAAAGTATCATGAGATTATATTGACTGCAATAGGAAATCACAATAAATTTAAAATAGATAATAGCATTACTGAAATTAGAATGTTAACTCATTGTAAAATAATAAGAGATGCTGATAAATTGGACATATTAAATTTATTAAGATTTGAGAGCTTTGAAACATTATTTAAAAAGACTGAAATAATACAAGAACCAATATCAAAACAAACATTAAAAGACTTTTTAGATGGAAAAGAAATTATTAGAAGTATAATGAAAACAGACATGGATGACTGGGTTGGAAATATAGGGTATGCTTACGATATATATTATCCAATTAGCTATAAAATATTAAAAGAGAAAAATTATATAAATGATATAATAGATAGAACTCCAACAGAAGAGATGGAAAAAATTCGTGAGAAAATAAATACATATATTAATGAAAAAGCAAGATAATTAGAAAGGTATTAAAATGGAAGATCAAGTTGAAGGAAGAAATAGTGTTACAGAACTACTAAAATCAGGTAAAGATATAAATAAGCTATATGTACAAAAAGGCGAAAAACATGGATCTATCAATGAAATAATAAAACTTGCAAAACAAAATAAAGTTGTAATAACAGAATTGGATAGAGCTAAACTAGATCAAATGTCAGAATCTCATAATCATCAAGGTGTAATTGCAATAGTTCCACCATATGAGTACTGTGATGTTGATGAAATATTGGAATATGCTAAAAGTAAAAATGAAAGTCCGTTTATATTAATATTAGACGGAATAGAAGATCCTCACAATTTAGGGTCAATTATAAGAACAGCAGAATGCTCTGGTGTTCATGGAATAATTATACCTAAAAGAAGATCAGTTCAAGTAAATGCAACTGTTAATAAAACTTCAGCAGGAGCTGCACAATATGTGAAAGTAGCAAGAGTTAACAATTTAACAGAAACCATAAAATATCTTAAAGAGAATGATGTATGGATATATGGAACAGATATTGAAGGAAAATGCTATTACAATGAGCAAAAATATAATGGTGGAGTTGCAATAGTAATTGGAAGTGAAGGCTTTGGAATGAGCCGACTAGTAAAAGAAAATTGTGACTTTTTAGTAAAAATTCCAATGGTGGGAAAAATAAACTCATTAAATGCTTCTGTTTCGGCAGGAATATTAATGTATGAGGTATTTAATCAAAGAAATAATAAATAAAAGATAAGGAAGGAATAGATATGAAACCACGAAATCTTAAATTGAAATTGATAATTTTGTTTTCAGTTTTAGCTACAATAAGCATAGTTTTGTTACTATTATTCCTTTTTACTGATATATTTAGGACAAAAAGAGGAGCATTTTTTAGATATTTTCCTATGACAAGTACTGCAATAGAAATATTAAAAAGTGATGACTTTGAAAGTTATGACAAAGCTAAAGAGCAGACCCCGTATATACGAAATGCAAATGTCATAATAAAATCATCATCTAACATTGCTGATAGTAGTATAATGGACAAGATAAAGCTTACTATGACAACTAAAGTTGACAACAAGGATGAAAAAGCAGAAGCGGATATTTCAATAAAAAGCAATTCAAGTGAATTAGCAACAATTAGTGGGATAAAGGAAAAAGAAAGCTATGCTTTTTATAGTCCACTGATTGCAAATGGATATATTGGAATAAGAAATGAAAGCTTAAATGAATTAGCAAATTCTGTGGGGATAAATGACATATATGTTCCAGAATCAATTATAAAGATAAAAAAAGATAAAGTATTTGATATAACTAAAGTTGAAAAATCACATATAGAATCATATTATAATTTATTAAAAACTTCCACATCAGATACAAGTTATTCAAAAAAGAAAAATGATAAAGTAAAATCTGAAGGAAAAACTTATAGTACAGTAGCATATACATTAAAGTTAGAAGGAAAAGAAAGTGCCGATGTTCAGTCTACTATGCTAAATAAACTATCACAGGATAGTATAATGATGGATTTTCTAACTTCAAAATTCAAATTGTTGAACTTAGATAGTAATTATACAGACATAAATACTTTAAATTCTAGAATGCAAGCAAAAATAAAAGACTTAAGTCAAAATCCTGAAAATGCAACTCCGATAACGATAACAGTTAATGAATATAAACAAAAAAATATACAAGCTACCATAATATATGGAGATACTAAAATAGTGGTATTTCATTTAAAGGAAAATAATACTGAAACATCAATATTTAGTGTGAATGACAAGTCTTTTAAAATAAGCAAAACAGATAATGAATACACTATAAAGTATAGTTATACAGAAGATGAGATTAATAAATCAATAGAAATAAGATATCATCAAGAAGGAAGCATTGAAGAAAATAATATAAAGAATAAAATGGATATAACACATACTAATGGAATTAAAGTTGTAACATTTGCGTATGAAGATAGTGTAAATTTCACAAATGATATAGGCTCTATAAAGAAATTATCAAATGAGAGAGTTGCGTTATTAAATGATTATTCAAAAGAAGAAGTATCAGAATTTGTATCTAATATAAAAAAGAGAATAAATGAAGTATATGTAAATAAAGGTGCATCTATAGGAATAAACTTAGATCCTATTTTTGTAGATTAATGGAGAAGATATGTTATCAATAGTACAAGCTAAAATGAAATTGCCAATGGATTTTGTGCAATATATCTATAACAATTTTAATGAAAAAATGGCAGATAAAATTTTAAGTGGAATGTGTCAAGAAAGAAAAACTACATTTAGAATAAATACTTTAAAATGTGAAAAAAGAGACGTATATGAATACTTAGACAAAAACAATATTGAATATATAATTCCAAGTTTTTATGACGAAGCTGTTATATTAAAAAATATAAATGAAAAAGATATAATAAACACAGATTTATATAAAGATGGAAAAATATATCTGCAAAGTTTGTCTAGTATGGTTCCACCAATTGTATTAGAACCTATGGAAGAAGAAAAGGTACTAGACATGACAGCTGCTCCAGGAAGTAAGACAACGCAAATAGCATGTATGATGAAAAATAAAGGTTCAATTTTGGCAAATGAAATAGACAAAATACGATGTGATAGACTTAAATATAATATTGAAAAACAAGGAATTAATATTGTAGAAGTTATAAATGAAGATGCACGAAATTTAGGAAAAAAGCATACAGAAGAATTTGATAGAGTACTATTAGATACACCTTGTAGTGGAGAAGGTAGATTTGAAGTAGATGATAAGCACTCGTATTCTAATTGGTCTACTTCAATGGTAAAAGATTTAGGCAATTTGCAAAAAGAACTTATAAAGAGTGCATATCAAGCCTTGAAACCAGGAGGAATATTGGTATATTCAACATGCACACTTAACAAATATGAAAACGAAAATATGGTTGAGTTTGCAATCAAAGGATTGGGAATGAGTGTGATGGACATTCAGTTAGATGTAAAAGAAAAAACAAAAGGAATATCAAAATCTATATCAGATAAAAATGTAGCAAAACAAGTAGAAAAAGCAATAAGAATTATACCATCAGAAAATATGGAAGGATTCTTTATATGTAAATTAAGAAAATAGTATTTGAATATAGCAAGAAAGGAATTTGAAATGAAGATAGGAATAGTAGGATTACCTAACGTAGGAAAAAGTACACTTTTTAACAGTATAACAAATGCGGGAGCAGAATGTGCAAATTATCCATTTTGTACGATAGAGCCAAATGTTGGTGTTGTTCCAGTGCCAGATGAAAGATTAGATGTTCTAGGAAAAATGTATGATTCAGATAAGATAACACATGCAATTATTGAATTTGTTGATATTGCAGGTTTAGTAAAAGGAGCAAGCAAAGGTGAAGGATTAGGAAACAAATTCTTATCACATATAAGAGAAACAGATTCTATTTTGGAAGTTGTAAGATGTTTTGAAGATCCTAATGTAATTCATGTTGATGGAAGTGTTGATCCAATCAGAGATATTGATACAATAAACATAGAACTTGTATTAGCTGATATGGAAACTGTAAATAAAAGAATAGAAAGAGCTGCTAAATTAGCAAAAGGTGATAAAAAATATTATGCAGAAGAAGAAGCTTTTAAGAAAATAAGAGATGTTCTTGAAAAAGGCAATCCTGCTAGAATGGCAGAGTTATCAGATGAAGAAAAAGAGCTTGTAAAAGATGCATTTTTACTTACAATGAAACAAATTTTATATGTTGCTAATATTTCAGAAGATGACATTGGAAAGCCAGATAATGAATATGTAAAAAAAGTAAAAGAATTTGCTCAAAAAGAAAATGCTCAAGTAATTACCTTATGTGTAAAAATTGAAGAGGAATTATCTGCTCTTGAGGGAGAAGACAAAAAAGAAATGCTTGAAGCAATTGGATTAGAAGAATCAGGACTTGATAAAGTTATAAAAGCAAGCTATGATTTATTAGGATTAATGTCATTTTTAACTGCTGGAAAGAAAGAAGTAAGAGCATGGACTATAAAGAAAGGAACTAAAGCTCCACAGGCTGCTGGCAAGATACATTCTGATTTTGAAAGAGGATTTATAAAAGCCGAAATAGTTTCTTATGATGACTTAATTAAGAATGGAAGTTACCAAAAAGTAAAGGAACTTGGATTAGTAAGACTTGAAGGAAAAGAATATGTAATGCAAGACGGAGACATTGTTGAATTTAAATTTAATGTATAATTTTTGCAGAAATTTGCAAAATTAATTAGAAAAATTTAGATAAAGATGTAATTTCTTGCAAAAAAATAAAAAATATGTAAAAAAATGTTGACTAATTATATAATTAAGTGCTAAAATAATTATAGTATGTAAATGTTATATTTTTCATGCGATATTTTGCAATTTTTTAGTTATAATATTATTAGATGTTAAAGACGAAGGAGAAGTAGAAGATGAGAAATTTTAGAAAATATGTAGTTGTATCAATAGTTTTAATTTTTGCAGTATTAGCATTAACTTTAGGAAATGTTAACGCATTATCAATTAATCCAACAAATACGGCAGGTAACACTGCTACAAACACAGCTAGCAATACTGCTACTAATACAGCAAGTAATACTACTGGAAACGTTTCTTTAAGCACAGGAAATGTATCAACAAATAAGACACAAACAACAAATACAATAAACAATATAAGCAAAGATTTACCTAAAACAGGTGAAAATGATATTTATGTTGTAACTGCAATTGGTGTTGTTGCAATAGCTGTTGGAGCATTTGCATTTGCTAAATCAAGAAAATACCAAGATTAATATTGATATAAATTGAATATAGTTTAATACACTTTGGCCATTAGTATAATAAATATTAATGGCTAAGGTGTTTTTGCGTTTTACAAAAATAAATAATGCTTAAATTTTCAAAAGAAATTGACACTAAACTCTTTAAGTTTTTGTTTTTATATGATAGAATACGAGTGAATATTGAAAAAAATTAACATAAAAATAGGAGGCAATACTTTGTATAAGAGAGTTTTACTAAAGCTAAGTGGGGAAGCACTAGCAGGAGAAGAAAAAAATGGAATAGATCAAAAAACAATAAGTGAGATATGTGATGCTATTGTAAAAGTACATGAGCTTGGAGTTGATGTAGCAATTGTTGTAGGAGGAGGAAACTTCTGGAGAGGAAAATATGGTCAAGGAATGGTACGTACTACAGCTGATTATATGGGAATGCTTGCAACAGCAATGAATGGATTAGCACTTCAAGATGCAATAGAAAAAAGAGGAATACCAACTAGATTACAAACTGCTATTGAAATGAGACAAATTGCTGAACCATTTGTACAAAGAAGAGCAATGAGACACTTAGAAAAAGGTAGAATATTAATATTCTCTTGTGGAATTGGAAGCCCATTTTTCTCAACAGATACAACAGCAGCATTAAGAGCAGCTGAAATAGGAGCAGATGTAATACTAGTTGCTAAAACAATTGATGGTGTATATACAGCTGATCCAAAGGTAGATTCTAATGCTAAGAAATTAGAGCATGTATCATATCAGGAAATATTAGAGAGAGATTTGAAAGTAATGGATTCAACAGCGATATCTTTATGCAAAGATAATAATATTCCATTAGAAGTATTTGCAATGAGTGATGCAGAAAACATTATTAAAGCTGTAAAAGGTGAAAAGATAGGAACAAAAGTTGATAACAATCAATAAAATTTATGAGATTAAAATATTAATAGAACATAAAAAATAGGAGGATTTTATGAGTTTAGATGTAATGAAAGAAAAAATGCAAAAAGTAATTGACAGTTTAGAAGATAATTATTCAGAAGTAAGAGCTGGTAGAGCTAATCCAGCAATACTTAATCGTGTAACAGTTGAATATTATGGTGTTCCAACACCGATAAATCAAGTTGCTAGCATATCTGTTCCAGAGGCTAGATTAATAGTTATTCAACCATGGGATAGAAGTATTTTATCACAAGTAGAGAAAGCCATAGAAAAAGCAGATATAGGAATTCATCCAATGAATGATGGACAAGTGATAAGACTTGCATTTCCTGAATTAACAGAAGAGAGAAGAAAAGGATTAGTTAAAGACATAAAGAAAATGGCAGAGGAAGCAAAAGTTGCAATTAGAAATGTTAGAAGAGATGAAATGGATGAAGCAAAAGCATTGCTTAAAAATAGTGAAATTTCAGAAGACGAAGAAAGAGGAATAGAAGACAAGATTCAAAAAGCAACAGATGAGCATGTAGCTAAAATTGATAGCATTTGTGACAAAAAAGAAAAAGAAGTTATGTCTGTATAATTAGGAATAAAAGCAATCATAGTGAATTATACTTATATAGAGACATTAGAGGAGAATAGATGGAGAACTCAGATATAAAACATATTGCAATAATAATGGACGGTAATAGACGTTGGGCAAAATCACATAATTTAGATACTAAATTAGGTCATAAAAAAGGTGCAGAAGTATTAGAAACAATATCTAGATACTGTAACAAAATAGGATTAGAATATCTAACTGTATATGCTTTTTCAACTGAAAACTGGAAAAGAACAAAAGAAGAAGTTGGAGCAATAATGCTTATACTTCAAATGTATCTTGATAGATTTTTGAAAACAGCGGATTTAGATAATATTAAACTTAGAATATTGGGAGATATTGATGGTGTTCCAGAAGAACTTAGAAAAAAGATGATTCAGATGGAAGAAAGAACTAAGGATAATACAGGGCTTAATCTTAATATAGCATTTAATTATGGAGGGAGAGCCGAGATAGTTAGAGCAACACAGAGAATTGCACAAGATGTATTAGATGGAAAAATGGAAATCAAAGATATAAATGAAGATACAATTTCTAATAATTTATATACATGTGGACAGAGTGATCCTGATCTTGTTATTAGAACGAGTGGAGAGCTAAGAATGAGTAACTTCTTACCTTGGCAAATAACATATTCAGAATTTTTGTTCTTAGATAAATATTGGCCTGATTTTACATCAGAAGATATAGATAATGCAATAAATGAGTATAATAATCGTCACAGAAGAATAGGAAAATAAGTTTATGAGAAAGGAGAGTATGATATACAGTATTGTATATCATACAACTAATTATGGAAAAAAAGAAGGAAAGATTAAAAAGAGTTACTAGTGCAGCGATAATGTTTCCAATAGTTGCGGGTATATTTATATTTGCAAATAATTATGTTATGGACATTGCAATGTGTGTATTATCAATATTTTGCTTGTATGAGTATTTTCATTGTTTTAAATCAACAGAGAAAGCTAATCCTTCTTCTTGGCTAGGATATATATCTAGTGTACTAATTATTTTTACACACTTAGTATCTCCAGAAACTTTAAAAAGTTTCTTACTAATGTACATACCTATATGTTTGTTAATATTATTTGCAGAAGTAATAATTACAAAAGGAAAAAAGAATATTATAGATGTAGCTGTAACAATGCTAGGAATTTGCTATATTCCTTTTATGATTTTCTTTTTTAGTTTATTAAGAGCGATAGAACCGAATGGAAGAATATTTGCATGGTATGTATTAATAGCTGCATGGGGAAGCGATGTATTTGCTTATTTAATAGGAAAGAACTTTGGAAAACATAAATTTACACCAATAAGTCCTAAGAAATCAATAGAAGGTTCAATAGCTGGAATAGTTGGAGCAGTTGTAATATCAGTTATTTACTCAATTATTGTAAATGCTATGTTTGCTATAAATATTCCTACTGTTTTAATGGCTGTAATCGTAGCAGTGCTTGCAGCTATAGGCCAGATAGGAGATTTGGCAGCATCAAGTATAAAAAGATATTGCGGAATAAAAGATTTTAGCGAATTGATTCCTGGACATGGAGGAATGCTTGACAGATTTGACAGTGTTATATTTATAATACCATTTGCATATGCTGCAATATTAATATTTATTTTATAAAAAATTAATTAGGAGGCAGTTTATTGATTGCAAGTATAAAAATAGTTTTTTTACTTAGTTTTTTAGTATTAATTCATGAGTCTGGACATTATATTGTTGCAAAGATGTGTAATATAAAGGTAAATGAATTTGCAATAGGATTTGGCCCTAAGATATGGAAACATAGGGGTAAAGAAACGGAGTATGAATTAAGAGCTATTCCATTAGGTGGTTTTGTAAATCTTGAAGGTGAAGAAAAAGAATCAAATGACAATAGATCATATAGTAAAGCAAGCATACCAAAGAGAATGGCTGTTATAGTTGCAGGTGGATTAGTTAATATAATATTTGGATTAACCGCATATTTTTTATTAATTTTAATAAGATATATGATTGTGAAGAATATGAGTTTTGTAACAGCTATATCATATTCAGCACAATCATTAGGCCTGCTTATTCAATCAATGTTTGATGGAATAATACAACTATTTACAGGTAAAGTTGGTATGAATGACATGATGGGACCTGTTGGAATATCAGAGATGGTAAGTCAGACATCTGGGATAGTTGAGTTTATATATTTATTATCAATAATATCGGTTTCACTTGGAATGACCAACTTATTACCTATAATTCCTTTAGATGGAGGAAAATTCTTATTACTTATTATAGAGGCAATAAGAAAGAAGCCTCTTGATAAGGAATTAGAACTTAAAATACAATCATATGGATGTTTATTATTAGTATTGTTTTCAGCAATTATAGCGGTGAATGATATTATAAGATGGATACACTAATGAATTAATGAAATTATCGGAGGCATATTTTGGAACAATTAAAAGAAGTAAAAGTAGTTTTTTGTGATTATAATTCTGATAGTTTTGCTTTAGCAAATGCAAAAATTTCTAATGTTAATTTGTATAAAAAGACAAATAGATTAGAGATTTTTTTGCTATCTGATGAAATTATACCTATTGGAGAAATTGAAAAATTTGATAATTATGTTCGTAAAAGATTTAATTTAAAAGAAGTTTCTTTGAAAATCACATTACCACCAGATGATAGAAATAAAAGGATTGCTGATGATTGGAAAGACATTTTAAACTTTTTATCAAAAAATGTTGCTGTAATAAAAGCTTTTTTAAAAAATAGTACTGCTGAAGTAAAAGATGGGATTATTACACTACATTTATGTGTAAAAGGAAAGGTATTACTAGAAAAACAGGGCATACATAATTACATATCAGAATTTATCAAAAATACATACGATTCTAATTATAGAGTAGAATTTGTAGAAGACAATTATGGCGAGATTGAACAAAACTTTGATAAAGCAAAGGAAGATATAATTAAAGAATTTGCTGAAAGTTCAGCTAGAGCAGTTGCAAATAAAGCTGCTAATAATGAAGAGGAAATAAATAGGCAAAGTGAAAATTCTGAAAAACATGTAAAGCCACAAAATTCATGGAAAGAAAAAGGCTCATGGCAACCTAAAAACTATAATCAGAATAATGCAAATCAATCAAATGGTAATCAAAATGGAAATAATAATGGAAACAGTAATGGTAATAGTGGCGGAAATTCTGGATTTAATGATGAAATGCCGAAAGGAAAGTCAGACCCAGATGATCCAAGCTTAATATTTGGAAGAAATTCAAATATACGAGAGCCTATTATAAAAGTTGCAGATATCGGAATGGATACAACAGATGCACAAATAATCGGTGAAATAGTAAATGTTCCAGACCCAACAGAACTTAAGAAAACTGGTAAATTTCTATATTCATTTGATGTATATGATGGTACAAGTACAATAACATGTAAATGTTTTGTAATGCCTGATAAAAAAGACAAAGTTGGAAAAAGATTAAAACCAGGTACAGGAGTTAAAGTTGGAGGTAAAGCTGGATTTGATAATTTTGCAAAAGAAATTACAATACTAGCAAATACAATAGTAGAAGGAGAGCCATTAAAGAAAATTCAGAGAATGGATAATGCGGAAGTTAAAAGAGTTGAACTTCACATGCATACACAGATGAGTCAGATGGATGCGATAACTCCTGCAACAGAGCTTATAAAAAGAGCTATGAAATGGGGCATGAAGTCAATTGCAATTACTGACCATGGTGTTGTTCAGTCATTCCCAGATGCACATAAATTGTTGGACAAGATAGGATATGATAAAGCAGGAATTAAGATAATATATGGAGTAGAAGGTTATTTATTACCTGACAAAGACCCTATTGTAACAAAGGACAAAGGACAAACATTAAAGGATACAGAATTTTGCGTTTTTGACTTAGAGACTACAGGAATTTCATTTAGAACAGAGAAAATTACTGAAATAGGAATCATGAAAATAAAAAATGGAGAGGTAATAGAAGAATTTTCATCTTTTGTAAATCCACAAAAACCAATTCCTATGAGAGTACAGGAAATTACACATATAACAGATGATATGGTAAAAGATGCTCCAACAATAGAAGAAATATTGCCTAAAGTCTTAGAATTCTTTGGAGATTCTGTTTTGGTTGCACACAATGCTGATTTTGATACAGGATTTTTACGTTATAATTGCGAAAAATTAGGTTTGCCATTTAATAATACATATCTTGATACACTAAGGTTAGCTAAAGATTTATTCCCTACATATAAAAAATACAAATTAGGAATAATCGCAGAGAATTTAGGAATAAAAGTTGATGTAGCTCATAGGGCTTTGGATGATGTTGATACAACAGTCAAAGTATTTAATGTAATGTGCAAAATGTTAGAAGAAAAAGGAGTAAAAAGATTATCAGACATTGACAAAGAGGAAAGTGGAAAAGCTAATTTCAAAAAATTAAAGAGTTATCATACAATAATTTTGGCAAAAGATTATGTTGGATTACGTAATTTATACAGACTAGTATCAATTTCTCATTTGCATTATTTCTATAAAAAGCCATTAATACTAAAATCACTGTACAAAAAGTACTCAGAAGGTCTTATAATGGGTACTGCCTGTGATCAAGGTGAATTATATCAGGCAATATTAAATGGAAAGCCAGATGAAGAAATAGAAGATATAGCAAAGGATTATGATTATCTTGAAATTCAGCCAATAAAAAATGATGAATATTTAGTAAGAGAAGGTACCTTGCAAAGTGATGAAGATCTTAGAAATATTGTTAGAAAAATAGTTGCTTTAGGAGAGAAACTTGGAAAGCCTGTTTGTGCAACATGTGATGTTCATTTCATGGATCCGCAAGATGAGATTTATAGAAGAATATTGCAAGCAGGACAAGGATATGATGATGCTGATATGCAGGCACCATTATATTTAAGAACAACAGAAGAAATGCTTAAAGAATTTGAATTTTTAGGAGAAGAGAAAGCATACGAAGTTGTTGTAACAAATACAAATAAGATTTCAGATATGTGTGAGAAAATAAGACCAATTTCGCCAGAAAAATGTCCACCACATATACCAGGATGTGAAACAACAATAAAAGAGATTGCATACAATAAAGCTCATGAATTATATGGTGACCCACTTCCTGAAATAGTACAATCAAGACTTGATAAGGAACTAGATTCAATTATAAAAAATGGATTCTCAGTAATGTATATTATTGCACAGAAACTAGTATGGAAATCTAATGCAGATGGATATATAGTAGGTTCAAGAGGATCTGTTGGATCATCTTTTGTTGCTAATATGACTGGTATTACAGAGGTTAACTCATTACCACCACATTATAGATGTCCTAAGTGCAAATATTCAGACTTTACTGATTATGGTGTAAAAAATGGATTTGATTTGCCTGATAAAATGTGTCCTAAATGTGGACATAGACTTGATAAAGATGGTATGGACATACCTTTCGAAACTTTCTTAGGATTTAATGGAGACAAAGAGCCAGATATAGATCTTAACTTCTCTGGAGAATATCAAGCAAAAGCACATAAATATACAGAAGTTATATTTGGTAAAGGAACTACATTTAAAGCGGGAACTGTTGGTACAGTAGCTGATAAGACAGCGTATGGCTATGTAAAAAAATATTATGAAGAAAGAGGAGTACCTGTAAGCAGTGCTGAAATTAACAGAGTATCTAAGGGATGTACAGGAATTAAGAGAACAACAGGACAGCATCCAGGTGGAATTATAGTTGTTCCAAAAGGAAGACAAATTTATGAATTTACACCAGTACAACATCCTGCTGATGATCCGAATTCAGATATAATAACAACACACTTTGATTACCACTCAATAGATCAGAACTTGTTAAAACTTGATATATTAGGTCATGATGATCCTACAGTTATTCGTATGCTTTATGATTTAACTGGGTTTGATCCTACACATGTGCCACTTGATGATAAAGATACAATGTCAATATACTCATCAACAAAGGCACTTGGGGTAACTCCTGAATCAATAAAATCAGATGTAGGAACATTTGGAATACCTGAATCAGGAACTAAATTCGTTAGAGGAATGCTTAAAGATACAAAACCAAGTACATTTGAGGAATTACTAAGAATATCTGGATTATCACATGGTACAGATGTGTGGTTAGGAAATGCACAAGACTTAATTAATAGCGGAACAGCGACTTTAAGTGAAGTTATATGTACTCGTGATGACATCATGCTATATTTAATAAAACAAGGACTTCCACCAAATACATCATTTAAGATAATGGAGCTTGTTCGTAAAGGAAAAGTTGCGAAAGAACCTGAAAAATGGGCTGCTTTTAAGAAAACAATGGAAGAATATCATGTACCACAATGGTATATTGATTCATGTAATAAAATAAAATACTTATTCCCTAAAGCTCATGCTGCTGCGTATGTAACTAATGCATTTAGAATTGCATGGTTTAAAGTTCATATACCAAAGGCATATTATACTGCATATTTTACAATTAGAGCTGATGCCTTTGATAGCGAGGTAATGTGCCATGGACAAGAAAGAGTAAAAAATAAGATGAAAGAAATAGAACTTCTTGGAAATGCAGCAACTCAAAAAGATTCAGCAATGTATGAAACTTTGGAAATTGTAAATGAAATGTATGAAAGGAAAATCACATTTTTACCAATAGATTTATATAAATCAGGTGCTACTAAATTTAAGATGGAGGATGAAGGAATTAGACCACCACTTAATAGTATTCCGGGATTTGGAAGTGTTGCAGCACAAGGCGTTGAAGAAGCAAGAAAAGATGGACAATTTATGTCTATTGATGACCTTAAAATTAGAGCTAAGATTGGTGCAAGTGGTATAGAGTTATTGAAAAAAGCAGGATGCTTGGAAGGAATGAGCCAAAGTAATCAAATGAGTCTATTTGGATAAAATAATAGGAGGTAAGTTATGTTAAATTTTATTGTTGGATATTTTGTTTGCATAAACATTATTGCATACTTATTAATATGGTTTAAAGTAAGGACTACATATCTAAAATTAGATGAAAAAATACTTAATATTGCATACATACTAATATCAATTTTAGGTGGATTTGTAGGGTTACTTGTTGGAAGAGAAATGTTTAATTATGAAAGTAACAGCAAGATTTTTAAAAGATGGATACCACTAATAATAGTAATAGAAGTATGTATAGCACTTGCTATAATTAGAAATATTAATCTATAAATTTTAATAAGCATAGGAAACTATGCTTATTTTGTAATACATTTGTAATGCAAAAGTAAAAAAAATGTAACCATAAAAAATGAGAAAAGTGTTATTATATAATAAATTATGTGTAATTATGTCTAATTATAGGATATGGAGAGGAAAAAATAAATGAAGAAAATTACTAAATTTACGAAAATAATAGTATTATTAATTATTGGTATAAGTGCATTATCAATCAATAATGCTGTAAAAGCAGAAGAAAATGTAGTTCTTACATTACAATTAGATCCAGATACTTCAAAAGCAGAAACAGATGGAGAAATCTATTTAAATGTAACAATAACAGAAGCTAGTGGATTTACATTAACAACTCCAATAGTAATAAATGGAGTATTAAATTATGATAAAAATGTGTTTAGTTCACTTGATGCAGAAGGTGCAAATGGCTGGGTTGCAACACCTAATAATGAAAATGGAAAACTATTATTTGATTCTAATAAAATAGTAGTTGGAAAGCAAATTGCTACAATAAAATTAAAATTAAAAAAAGGAATAAAAGCTCAAAATACTAAAGTTACTTTAAGTGATATTGAAGCATCAAATGGAACAGAATTAAAGCCACAAGTAGATAATTGGAAAGTAACAACAACATTTGATGTGCCAGAAATAGCAGGAGAAGAAGAACCTGATGTTCCAGATAATACTATAAAAAATGAAGTTACAAACGACATAGCAAATGAAGTTACTAATGATATATCAAATGATGTAGTGAATGACGTTGAGAATACAACACATGTTGTAAAAAGAAATGTAATAGCAGATCAAATTGAAAAAGTGAATGATATAACAACAAGTAATAAAGACATTCCTCAAACTGGAAATGGGATAGGAATATTCTTAATAATAGGAACACTATTATTAATAGGAGTAATTTCATTTATTCGTGATAAAAAAATGTATGATTAAAATATAAATAAAATATGGTAGAAAATTTAATTTCTTACCATATTTTTTCTTTTAATTATTGCATACTAAAATTGTCTATGATAAAATAGATAGGTATATAATAAGAAGAAAGGAGATATGTATAATAATTTAGGAGTAACATTGTGACTTTAATTATACATTTAGATTAAGATGGAAGACGAAATCGATTTAAAAGAAATACTAAGCTTATTTTGGAGCAAAAAAATATTTATTTTAATTATGTTAATTGTATTTGCAGCAGCAGGATTTATATATACTAATTTCTTTGTAAAGCCTGAATATACTGCAAGAGCATCAATGATACTTGCAGCGAAAAATTCAGGAACAGGTGGTGCTGCAACTGTAACAACTACAGATGTCACACTTAATGACAAATTAATTGATACATATAAAATTTTAGCAACATCAAATGCTGTTGTTAGAGAAGTTATAAAGAATTTAAATTTTAGTGATATAACAGAAAATGAGCTAAAAAATAAAATAAATATATCAGCAGTAACAAATACACAAATGTTATATGTTTCAGTTACAAATTCAAATCCAGAAAGGGCAGCTAAGATTACCAATGAACTTACAAAAGTATTCTCAAAAAAGGTTGCAGAAGTCTATAAAATTGACAATATCAGTGTTATTGATGAAGCAGAAGTTCCAACTAGTCCAAGCAATATAGATACTAAAAAAACAATAATGATATTTGCAGTAGCAGGACTTGTGATTTCAATTGGTGCAGTTCTTCTTATGAATATGCTTGATAACACAGTAAGTAATAGCAAAGATATAGAGAAAGCAGTAGGTGTGCCAGTATTAGCTGAGTTACCATTATGTGATTTTGGAAAGAAAAAAATATAAATAAGTTTGTTAAGAAAGAGTATGCAAACTGTGCATATTAAAAGAGGAAGGAATTAATGAAAAAAGAATTAATTACAAAAATAGATGCTAAATCTCCAGTATCTGAAGTGTTTAGATCATTAAGAACTAATATTCAATACATGTCAAAGTCAAGCAGTTGTCAAACAATATTAGTAACGAGCACAACTCAGGGAGAGGGAAAATCATGGATTGTTTCTAATTTAGCAGTAACATTTGCTCAAACTGGAAAAAATGTTATTATAATTGATGCAGATATGCGTAGACCAAGACAGAATAATATATTTGGAATTGATATGTTTCCTGGATTATCAAACTATTTGGCAGGAATGTCATCAAGAGGAACTGACAAAAATATTGCTGTAAAGGATTGCATTCAAGCAACAGAAATAGATAATTTATATGTATTGCCAGCTGGAAATATTCCACCAAATCCATCAGAACTATTAGAATCTACAAAAACTAAAGAGTTACTAAATGAATTAAAGAAAATATTTGATGTTGTAATATTTGATGGTGCACCATGTTTATTAGTAACGGATGCTACAATTATATCAAGAATTGTAGATTCAACAATTTTGGTTGCATCATATAAAACAACAAAGATTGATGAATTAAAAGATGCTAAGAGAAGAATAGAAGCAATTGGTGGACATGTTGCAGGAGTTGTATTAAATAGAACAAAATTAACAAAAAAGAAATATGAAAATAGTTATTATTCTTCTTCAATAGAATTAACAACAATGAAATCAGATGCTTCAAGAAGAAGATTTGTAGAAAAAGAAGACGACGAAGTTGATAAAGATGAAAAGGCACAGGAAATTCTTGAAGAAATAAAAAGATACAACAAAGGCAGACGTGCCAAATAATAAAACAGATGAGTTATGAGATAAACCAAGGATAGAAAATGTAATGATATTGGAGGAATTTTAAATGATAGATATTCACACACATGTTCTTCCGGGAATCGATGATGGATCTAAAAATGTCGAAATGACTATGCAAATGCTAGATGAGGCTTATGCTGCTGGATTTACAGATATAATAACAACATCACATTATATAGAGAATGAATATGATATTCCTAAAAAGACTAGGCAAGAGATAATAAATGCTTTGCAAGAGCAACTAAATGAAGAAGGAATTAATATCAATTTATATAATGGAGCTGAAGCTTTTATAACTAATAATCTTGCTTCACTTGTTGATGAAGGAAAAATACCAACTCTAGCAAATAGTCATTATGTATTATTTGAAATACCAATGACTTCAAAGGTATTATATTTAAATCAAGTATTAGAAGACTTGATAACTTCAGGCTATAGGCCAATAATAGCTCATCCGGAAAGATATAGTATAGTACAAGAAAATCCAAATATAGCAATAGAATGGGTAAAAAGTGGAGCTTTATTACAATCAAATTATGCAAGTATGGTTGATAGATATGGACATAAAGCAAAGAAAACATTAATTAAACTATTGAATGCAAATGCAATACATTTTCTTGGTAGTGATACACATAGACCAAAGAATAATTACAAGCAAATGGATGAGATATTGGAAGAATGGAAAAAAGTTATTGATAAAAGAACTTTAAAATTATTATCTACCAAAAATCCAGAAAAAATATTGGATGATGAAAGAATTATTGTAGAAGAACCAAACGAGATAAAAAAACATTGGTTTTTATAATGAACAGGAGGATAAATCATGGGAATTGTATCTATAATTATGGGAATTATGGCTATTATGATATCTAATTCAGGGATGTCAGCTTTAATTTTAGCCATTGTGGGAATAGTATTTGGAATAATAGGAATACTTGAAATGAAAGATGACACAACAGGAAAAATTGTTCCTGGAGCAGGACTTGTTTTATGTACAGTAATGCTAGTAATTATAATGATAAATGTATTTTCAGGAAAAGTAGATTTATTATTACCTGGTAGCACGAATAACGTAACTAAAAGTTCAAATACTCCAACATTGGATGCTTTTGATTCAACTTCTAAGCAGATTGATAATACAATTTACGGAAAATAAACAGTAATAAAATATTAAAAGATTTATACATTAATACAAATGAAAAAGGAGGACTATATGTCACATATAAAAGTTGATTTTCAATACTCAGAAATTACTGAAGATGATATTTTAGAACACTCAGAGGTTGTTGAAGCTATAAATAAAGAATTAGAAGAAAAAAGCTCAGATGAAAAAGAATTTGTTGGATGGCTACATTTACCTACTAAACATGATAAAAGAGAATTTAACAGAATAAAGAAAGCGGCAAATAAAATTAGAGAAGATTCAGATATATTATTAGTAATAGGAATCGGTGGCTCATATCTTGGTGCAAGAGCTGTTATTGAAGCATTGCACAGCTCGATTTATGGAGAAGATAAGAGTAAAACTCATGTAATATTTGTAGGAAACAATTTGAGTGGAAACTACATAAATGACGTTATTGAATTATTAGAAGATAAAGATTTTAGTATAAATGTTATATCAAAATCAGGGACGACAACTGAGCCAGCAATAGCATTTAGAATATTCAGAGAAATTATAGAAAACAAATATGGAATAAAAGAAGCTAGAAAAAGAATATATGTAACTACTGATAAGAAAAAAGGAGCATTAAAAACTTTAGCTGATGCCGAAGGTTATGAGAAATTTGTTATTCCAGACAATGTTGGAGGAAGATATTCAGTGCTAACAGCAGTAGGATTACTTCCAATTGCCGCAAGTGGAATTGACATTGATATGTTAATGAAAGGTGCACAAACAGCAGAAGATAAATATTCAGATACATCATTAAAATATAATGAATGCTATAAATATGCTGTTGCTCGTAATTTATTATATGAATCAGATAAATCAATAGAAATGCTTGTTACATATGAGCCTAAGATGCATTATATGATTGAATGGTGGAAACAACTTTTCGGTGAGAGTGAAGGAAAAGATGGCAAAGGACTATTCCCAGCAGGGGCTGAATTTACAACAGACTTACATTCTCTTGGACAATATATTCAAGAGGGAAGAAGAATAATGTTTGAAACAGTTCTAAATATAGAGAATATTGAAAAAGATATTACTATAAATTTTGATGAGGATAATCTTGATAATCTTAATTATTTACAGGGAAAGAAATTGTCATATGTAAATCAAAAGGCAATGGAAGGAACAATACAAGCTCATACAGAAGGCGGAGTTCCCAATATAGTTATGGATATAGATTATCTAAATGAAGAATCATTAGGAGAGCTTATATATTTCTTTGAGAAGGCATGTGCAATGTCGGCAGAATTATTAGAGGTCAATCCATTTAATCAACCAGGAGTTGAGAAATATAAAACTAATATGTTCAAATTATTAAAAAAACCAGGTTATGAAGAATAAAAATTGTTGATTATTATAATAATATATCTAAAATTATATTAGCACTAAATTTTTAAATTTAGTGCTAATATTTTTGTAAAAAATGTTAAAGTATAGGTTTAAAATAGATATGCCATAAATACATTGAAAACAAAATACTGAAAAGAGAGCACAAACATGATATTGTTTAAAAGACCAAAAGTAAACATATTAGAGGTGCTTTCTTATGGGTAATAATATCACAGATAGATTAAAATATAAAAAGTCAGTAGCAAAATTTTTGGAAAAGTATAGAAACACAAAAACATCATATAAATTTGGAAAATGCAAAAAAATAATATACAAATGGAGAGAAAAATATAAAAAATTTAAAATATAAATCAAGACGCACCAAAATCAACATGTAGAGAAAGAAAAGATATAAAATGAACAATGAAGATACGGGATTAGTAGTAGCATTATGTATGAAATTAAAGCAGGACACAACAGAACAATACAGGGATTATATTGAACAATCCAAAGATTAGAAATATACAAAAAGGTACCAAGTAAAATTGAAGAGTAGAAAGAAGCCATAATAAAGATTTTATTATAAAAGGTTATTTTATAGATTGGAGGATTTAAAAAATCAAAGGAAAGAATATGATGATTTTTCAATGAGATCGCTAGGGGGTGGACTCGAGGTGATTCATAGAGAATATAAAAGTTAAGGAGAAACATCATTTACAATATAAGTGCTCAAAGTATTTATTTTTAATAATTTGTGACATATTATTGACTAACTTACATTATTTTTGCAAATAAATGTTAAAACGTATTGACTTTCTTTAAAATTAATAATATGATTTTAGTATAGATTTACATTATGAAGTAACAAAAATAAAAAAGAAATGTGAAAGGAGGAATTATGAAAAAAAATTATGCTATTATAACTATAATGATAGTTGTAAGTTTAATTACAATTATAGTTATAATAAATACTAAAGAAAGGAGGAAAATAAAACAAGATAATACTAATGATGTAATGCTGAATAATATGCAAGGTGCAAATGAAATTATTAGTTTAAACTATAATGGAAAGATATTACAAATAACAAAAAAAGAGGACGTAAATATAATAAAAAATATTTTATCAAATTTAAAATTTGATAAACCATCGTCTGATGGTATGATTTCATTTATTATAACTATGAATGATGAAAATTATTGCTTTAAGAATCAAGGCAAAACTGTAACTAAAGGAGAGAATGGAGAAGGATATTTAAGTGATGAAGATGCAAAGAAAATATTAAACATACTAAATAAATATTAATAAGTTATATTAAGGGGAGTAAAAATATGAAAAAGTTTTTAAAAAGAGTTTTGCTATTAATAGTAATTATTGTATTGGAAAATAATTATAGTTTGTGTATGGCTGCTGAACATAAAGTGGAAAGTGATATTAATATATATAATACAGTCTATAGCAGTTCGCAATATGCATATAGTGTGGGTTCGATTTGGAAAACGCCACATCATTATGACGATAATTTTAGAACTAATGTTTATAATGCCGCAAATAAATATTCACAAATTTCTGGAATTTCGTCGTATTATAATACTGAAGCTGATTATACATATATGAGAGGAAACAATCCAAAAGGACAGAGAAGAATTGGAAGTTATATATTCTTTATAAATGGACATGCAAATCCAATTAGTATATTAAGTGCATCAAGTGACACAGCGAAAAATAGAACAGGAATAACTGCTGGATATGATTCAACAGTTTCAGAAGATGGAGAGTTTACTGTTGCGGGTTTACAAAGTACTAACATGTCAGGATCTAGACTAATTTTGTTTGTTGGATGTAGTACTGGTGCATGGCCTAATACTTCTGAAAATCCTTATTCAACAAATTTACCAATTAGGGCAGTTGAGAGAGGTGCTAATGCCGCGCTTGGATTTAGAAAATTAATTTCATCAAGGTTTGGTGATGGACCTAATTGGCTAAATGCATTTAATCAAGCAATTGTAAATGGATATACTATAGATGGAGCGAATGCTTATGCTTGTACTCAATATCCAAATTCCGATTTAAGTAAGTGTTCAATGGCTGAAGGGGATATAAATTCAAGAGTAGTTCCTGTTACTAGATATGCAAGCATGTCTGAGAAAAAATATGAAAATGAATATAAATCTTTGGTGGTGCCAGAACAAGATATAGAGATTATAATTGATGAAAAAAATAGCGATGATGAAAAAGCGTTAAGCAAATGTGAAAATAAGTATAAAGAAATAATTGAAACAATAAAAACTCAAGATGATGATTTTAATATAGATGAATATAAGGTTTCTAGTAATTGCGTAAATAAAGAAAATGGTGTCTCATATATATACTTTACTAGATATATAAATGATAAAATAAGAACTAATAAAGTATATTTTATAAAAACAAATAGAAATGTTGTTAATGATATAACTGTAGCAGGAATAAAGAATGAAAACATAGAAAAAGTTAATAGATTGGATGAAACATATATTAAAGATAAAGTTGATAAATTTAATAATCAAAAAACACAGATTTTGAGCAATAAATTAAAATGCGACAATATTAAATCTATAAAATTGTCAGAATCTTCAGATAATATACTTAAATTTAACGATAACATAAAAAATATAGAAGAATATTATTACTATGATTATAATACAGAGGAACTAAAATATATTATGGAGTATACTGAAAACTTTGAACTTTCTACGACAGATAAAGCCCAAATAGAACTTGATATAGAATAAATTTAGTAGTATTAATATAAATATGAAAAATATTAGAAATTAAATTGTAGAGTTATAAAAACTAGTTGACAAATGAACTAAACGTGTTATAATAATATTCAGTTACAAATAAAACTTATGGAAGACAAAGTAAATTAGAGGTTGCTTAAAGAGAGAGCTAATCATGGCTGGAAGTTAGCTTAAGTAAACATTTTTGAAAAACTACCTTCTGATAGTGCTAGTGAATAAGCTAGTCGCGTAGGCTGCGTTATAGGCTAATAAATTAAGTGAAATATCCGGGTGGAACCGTGCTAGATATAGTACCCCAGAGCATATTTTGATATATGCTTTGGGGCTTTTTGTATTTTTATAAAAAGCCTTAAAGCAAAGAAAGGATTTATTATGATAAAAGTAACTTTAAAAGATGGTTCTATTAAAGAAGTAGAACAAGGAACAAGTGTAATTGATTTAGCAAAATCAATCAGCGAAGGATTAGCCAGAATGGCAACGTGTGCTAGAATTAATGACCAAGTTGTAGACTTAAGAACTGGAATTTGGGAAGATTGCAAGCTTGAAATTCTTACATTTAATTCAGATGATATTGAAGGAAAGAAAGCATATTGGCATACATCATCTCATATAATGGCACAAGCTGTTCAAAGATTATTCCCAGACACAAAATTTGCAATTGGACCAGCAATAGATGATGGTGGATTCTATTATGACTTTGATACATCAGAAACATTTAATGATGAAGATAAAGCAAAAATTGAAGAGGAAATGAAGAAAATTATAAAAGAAGACATTCCTATTGAAAGATTTACTTTACCAAAAAAAGAAGCTTTAGAATTAATGAAAGATCAACCATATAAACAAGAACTTATCAATGATTTAGCTGATGGAGAAGAAATATCTTTCTACAAACAAGGAGACTTTACAGATTTATGTGCAGGACCTCATTTAATGAGTACTGGAAAAGTAAAAGCTGTAAAATTGCTTACAAATTCAGGAGCTTATTGGAGAGGAAATGAACATAATAAGATGTTACAAAGAATATATGCAATTTCATTCCCTAAAAATAGTGAACTTGAAGAATACTTAAATATGCTTGAAGAAGCAAAGCAAAGAGATCATAGAAAAATAGGAAAAGACCTAAACTTATTTATGACTCATGAACTTGTAGGATCTGGATTACCAATGTATTTACCAGATGGAGCAACAGTAAGAAGGCTTCTTGAAAGATATATTCAAGATAAAGAAATAGCTTTAGGATATAAACATGTATATACACCATGTTTAGCTAATACAGCACTTTACAAAATCAGTGGACACTGGGATCATTATAAGGATGATATGTTCCCTGTAATGAAAATGGACAATGAAGAAATGGTTTTAAGACCAATGAACTGTCCTCATCATATGTTAATATACAAAAACAAATTACATTCATATAAAGATTTACCTGTTAGAATAGGTGAATTAGCTCATGACTTTAGATATGAGAATAGTGGTGCAGTATGCGGATTAGAGAGAGTTCGTGAAATGTGCCAAAACGATGCACATCTATTTGTAAGACCTGATCAAATAAAGTCAGAGATAGGACAAGTAGTTAAGCTAATCTTATCAGTATATGAAGACTTTGGATTTAAAGACTATAAATTTAGATTATCTTTAAGAGATAAGAATGATAAAGTAAAATATATTGATAATGATGAAATGTGGGATACAGCAGAGAGCCAATTAAGAGAAATTTTAACTGAATTAGGACTAGATTTCTATGAGGCAGAAGGAGAAGCTGCTTTCTACGGACCAAAGCTAGATGTACAGATAAAATCAGCTCTTGGACATGATGTAACAGTATCAACATGTCAATTAGATTTTGCATTACCAGAAAGATTTCAATTAGTATACATTGGTGAAGATGGTAAAGAACATAGACCAGTTGTAATTCATAGAGCAATATTAGGAACACTTGATAGATTTATGGCATTCTTAATTGAAGAGACAAAAGGTGCATTCCCAGTTTGGCTATCACCAGTTCAAGTAAAGATATTACCTATTACAGATAAACATGCTGAATATGCACATAAATTAGCTGATGAAATGAGAGCAAAAGGAATCAGAGTAGATGTAGATGACAGAAATGAAAAAACAGGCTACAAGATACGTGAAGCTCAATTATCAAAAGTTCCATATATGCTAATTGTTGGAGATAAAGAAGTTCAAGACAATACAGTATCTGTAAGAGATAGAAAAGAAGGAGATTTAGGAGCTATACCTGCAGACCAATTTATTGAAGACGTAGTTGAAAAAGTAAAAAATTATAAATAAAATGAAAAAAATGTAGACACGAAAAATGTGTTTACATTTTTTTATAATATATGTAAAGTATTAATAAAAATTATAAATTTGTATGTTATATTATTAACTTTATGATATAATACATACATAATAAATTCTTAGGAAGGATTAGTCAATAAAATTGATTATATGAGAAAAATATGAACACAAATGATATTAATAAACTTGGAAAAGAATTAGAATTATACAATTCAGTTAGTTATATAGGTAAAGGATTTCCAATTTTTTTACCACGAGGAGCTAAAATAGTAAAAATAATTAGAGATTATATTGAATCAGAAGAAGAAAAAGCTGGATATAGTATATTACGAACACCAAGTGTATCAAGAGCAGAAATATATAGAATTGAAGATAGATTAGAGAGTCAAAAGGATGAGATGTTTATTATAAAATCTCAAGATGAAGAAGATAATTCAATAGTACTTAGACCATATTCTATGCCATTTCATTGTAGTGTATATAGCCTAAAACAGCATAGCTATAAAGAACTTCCTGTAAAATTTAGTGAGACTTCAACAGTATTTAGAAACGAAAGAGACATAAAAGGAATAGGCAGAACAAGACAAATAACAATGTCAGATGCAAGCATATTTACAACACATGAGGGACTAACAAAGCAGATAAAAGAATCATTAAATTTGCAAAAGAAATGTATAGATAATCTTGGCTTAGAAGTACGATATGCTATATCTAATTGGGATAATACTAGAAAAGAAGACTATATTGGAACAATTAATGAATGGGATTATGCAGTAAGTTCAATGAAAAAAGCTCTTGAAGATATGAAAATAGAATATACAGAAGATGATAATGCACGAATGTATGGCCCATCAATAGTAGCTTACATTGGAAGGCAAGAGCTTTCACGTGTGCAGATAGATTTTGAAATTGTTCATAGATTTGATTTAAAATATGTAAATAGTGAAAATGAGGAAGTATTTCCTATATATATTCATAGAACTTCGATAGGAAGTTATGAGAGATTGCTTGAAATATTAATTGAAAAATATCAAGGAGAATTTCCATTGTGGATTGCTCCTGTACAAGTTCAGATAATTTCAGCAGGAGAAGAATTTGATGACTATGTAAAAGAAATAAAAGACAGAATGATTAGGGAAAACATTAGAGTAGAGGAAGATAAATCAGATAATAATATACAAAGTAAAGAATACAGAGCAGTTGACTTAAAAGTTCCATACATAGTAAAGATAGGAAAAAAACAATATAATGATAAAAGTATAGAAGTAAGGTCAAATGTTGGAACAAGAGAAATGGAATTAGATGATTTAATTAATGAAATAAAAAACAAAAGTGCGATGAAATAGCAGAAAGGAGAGTATAATTTGTCTGATGTTATGGATAATGATGTTTTAAAATATATTGGATGGGACGGACTTGTAGAAAATGAGCTATTGGAAGCTAATAAGCCACTTTTTAATATATCAAGATCTTATGATAATAGTGCTTTGTACAAGATATACAAGAAAGTAAAAATTAAAGATATAGACATACTGATAAGTGACTCTGATAGGACAACTGATATACAGGAAAGATATGATAATGCTAAGCCAATAAATCAATATATTAAAGAAAATGGCCATGAATTTATGAACATTATAGATCAAGCTCGTGTAAATGGGGTTAAAGAAATTGAAAAAATGCAGAATGAATATACTGACAAAATACCATACTTTATAAAATATGATAAAAATTATTTATGGCAGATATATTATTCAAAAGAAGAAAATAGATATTTTATGCTATTTCCAGCAAGAGAAGGAGAAAATTCAGCATTATTTTATTTAATAAAAAAGAAGTTGGAAAATAGTGATGAATCAATATATGTGCCAATATGTAAAGGTGATTATTCTGAAAAATTATTTTATATAAAAGAAATAAATGATATAGAAAATTATATGTGGCTATTTACTAAAGATTGGCCAAATGTATATGAAGTAGAAAATGAAATTTATATTATTGGAAATGTTAAAGAAAAGGGAAAATTTAATAGCAAATATAGAATAAAAATAGCTAATAAAAATGAAGCGGAGAGTTTTTTTACTTTATTAAAAGCATTATTTATAATTACAACAGAATCAAATTATAGATATAGTTTTGAACCAATTGTAAACGAAGAAGGAGAAATAGTCTTTTTATTTGATGGAAAAGAAATAAAAACAGCTGATCTAGCTAATTTCATAAAAGAACAAACTGGCAAAATGAATGATGATCATGATAAATTAATAGAAAAGACAAATGAAAATAAAGAAAAATTGCTTAAAGAGCGTGAAGAAATAAGTAAATTAAATGAGATTTATTTAAATCAAGAAAAGCAAATAGCAATGTTCTTGAATTGCAGAAAGAGTTTTTTCAAAAAGTTACGATATTATTTTACAGATACTAAACATGAGAAAAAGAGCTTTAAATCTAAGAAAAAGCCAGCAAAAGATGATGGCAAACAAGAGCTAGAAAAAAAAGTAGAAAAGACTTTAAATAATTCTATAAGTGCGTATAAACCAACAACTAGTGCATATACAATTTCAGATTTAATGAAAGCATGTAGTGAGACTAACAGTGCAGAAGAAGAATATATAAATTCACAGTCTGATCTTAATGCTGCAATACTAAAACATAAAAATATGAAACTAAAAGTACATAATGCTGATAAATATATAGAGGAAATAGAAGAACATAAAAAAAGTATATTTGAATTTTGGAAGTTTACTAATAAAGATGAATTGCCAGCTCTAAAAGAAGGAGAGACTATACAAAAGGACCAGAAAATAAAGGCTGTTTTTAATTATGATGAAGACATTATTGAATTAGGAGAAAAAGCTGATAGACTTCAAAGACAGAAGCTATCGAATGATGAGTGCAATAGTATATGTGCTAGTCTTCAAGTTGTAAATTCTATAAATAGCGTTATAGATAATAAAGAAGAATTACTAAAACAAGATTTAAAAAGATTGCAAGATGAATATACAGGTGATATAAAAACTGAAATTTTTGGTGAGATAAAGGATGATTATACAGTAGTAAAAAAACTAAATAACAAACAACATAGGGAAAATAAGAGAAATATATATTCTATATTAAGAATTAATTCTCAAACGACTATTGAAGACTATAGAAATACAATAGAGGACTACGCTAGATTATTAAATGAGTCTTATAATAAAATTGTAGCTATTACAGATTTTCCAGTATATTATTTAAAAAGCAAAGAAACAAAAGAAAATGACTATATTATTGCTGATATTAATCCTGATAATATAATTAATATTGCTCAAAGTGGAGATACAATAGTAAAAAGAAATATTAGAAAAGATGAGCATATTATATATGCAAGTAATATTATTTTCTATGACAATTATAATAAAACATTGCCAGTTGGTATGAATGTATCGACACTTGTTATTATAAAGGATGAAGAGAAAAAACAGAAATGTAGTAATATTAATATTGTAGAAGAAAATGACGAGTTTTCTATAAAAATAAAGAAGTTAAATATAATTGAATTAGAGTAAATAAG
>ULMM01061120.1_pt1 | contig 34880 bp, 40 predicted proteins | sample 1951661 | NCBI WGS metagenome assembly ULMM01 (sample SAMEA4835551, study PRJEB28245) | human gut metagenome | biome: gut microbiome; material: fecal sample | place: Denmark | collected 2008 | reverse complement strand
CTAGAATTCCCCCTCACACAAATTACAATTTAAATTCGTCTAGACTTTTGAATTCATATCCCATGTTTTTTATTTCTTTTATGCAAGAGTCTAATATATTACTATTGTCTACAGAATTTGCATGTAATAGTATTATTGCTCCATTGTGCACATTAGAAATTACTTTTGTTTTCCCATATTCTTCTCTACCTTGTTTTTGTTCGTTCCAGTCATCATATGCAAAACTCCACATTGTTGTTGTATAGCCCAAACTTTTTGTTATTTCTAGAGTTCTTTCACTATACTCTCCCATTGGTGGTCTTATATATTTCATTTCATAGCCAAATTTCTCATATACTGATTTGTGAAGTTCCATAATTTCGCTCTTAATTTTTTCGTCATCTAAATCTGGCATACTTTTATGGTTTACTGTATGATTTCCAACTATATGTCCTTCATCAATCATTCTTTGCACTAATTCTGGCTGTGTATTTAGATAATGTGCTGTTATAAAAAATGCAGCTTTAACATTGTTTTGTTTTAATATATCCAATAGTTTAGGGGTATAGCCTGCCTCATACCCTTCATCAAATGTTAAATATACTATTTTTTCTTCTTTGTTTCCCATGGCTATTCCATCATATTTTTCTAATAATTCTTTATTTTTACTTCCTAAATCTGGTTGTTCATGGTTATCATTTCTTTTTATTCCCCAGCCTATTTTTTTATTTGATAAACTTGATGTGCTTGTTGTTATACTTGTTTGGTTTTCACTATTATTTAACATCATCACACTAAATGTAAATATACACACTATAGTTGCTAGCAATATATATGCTATTTTATTAGATTTCATATAAAAATCCTCCTTTTTGAAGTTCTGGTCATTGTTAATAATTACTCGTAACTGTTAGATTTTATTTTTTATATTGACAATAAAATTTTTTTGGACTATATTATATTTAGTTTGTTTTTGGAAAAAAATAGTAATTTTTTTGTTTTTATGTAGCTTCATTTTTGTTTTTTATAGTTAATTATATTACCTATAGGAGGCATATATGTTAAATTTTGTTTTATGCGATGACAATGCTTCTGTTCTTTCTAGACTTTCCAAAATGTTAGAATCTATATTTATCAGACACAATATAGACGCTTCTATTATTTTAGAATCTTCTAAAGCAAATGAAGTTATTGAGTTTGTTAAAAAAAATAAATTTGATGTATTAATTTTAGATATAAATTTAAAATCAGAAATTACTGGATTTGATATTGCAAACATAGTTAGAAAAACTAATAAAAATGCATATATAATTTTTACTACTGGACATTTAGAATATGTTCTTATGGCGTATAAATATAAAACATTTGATTATATTCCTAAGCCCATTGTTGATGATAGACTAGAAGAAACTATTTTAAGGCTCATGGAAGATATTCGCCAAAGCCCTGCTAAATATATTAAATTAAGTAATAATACTATAATAAATCAAAATGAAATAAACTATATAAAAAAGGATGGCATGAAACTTGTTTTTTGTACAAATACTCGTACTTACGAAACTTATAGTTCTTTTAGTAAAATTCAAGATTGTCTGCCAGAAAACTTTGTAAGATGTCATAAATCTTTTATAGTAAATGTTAAAAATATTACTAATGTAAATTCAATTGCCAATACTATTTTATTCCCAAATAATAGTAATTGCTTTATTGGATCTAAATATAAAAATGAAATTTTGGAGGTTTTTAAAAATGGAAATTTTGCAAACAATATGGACTGCGTTAACAACTGAAAATCAAAATTTAATCAATATATTGACTATACCTTTCTCAATAATAGAAGCTTTTGTAACTTGCTTATTATTTACTACTATTTTAAAAATAAAACATACTAATAAACAATTAGTGCTTTATTCAATTTCCTTTTCTGTTATAGGAACACTAACTTCTCTTTTTGTTCCTTCTCCATATTATACTTTTATTAATTTAATTGCTTATCCAATTTTAGTATATGTTATTTTTAAAACCAATATTTTAAAAGCTATTTTAGCAGAAATAATACCTTATATAATTTTTGTTGTTCTTTCATCAATATTATTAAATATTTGTGTAACTTTATCTAAAATACCGACAAACACATTCGTTCAAATTCCACTTGCAAAATTTACTTGTTCTTTATTAATGTATACTACTGCATATTTATTATATAGATTTTTTATTCGTTTTTCTATAAATATCAATATAACAGATAGTTTAAATAAAAAGGACAAATTAATACTACTTTTTAATATGATTATTGGTATAATTGCTTTGGCAGTTCAATCATATTTAGCTACAATATATAGTTATTATATTCCTCTTACTTTAACTGTATTAAATATTTTTGTTTTATTGGTTTATTTTATTTTTACTATGTATAGCTTAGCAAGAACTATTAAACTAGAGGAAACTACTGCAAGTTTGGAAGAAGAAAGATTATATAATAAAACTTTAAATATTTTATATGACAATATTAGAGGATTTAAACATGATTTTGGAAACATTGTTCAATCTATAGGTGGTTATATTGCTACCAATAATATGGATGGTTTAAAGGACTACTACAATGATTTGATGAAAGACTGCAGAAAATCTAATAACTTATCTATATTAAACCCAGAACTAGTACAAAATCCTGCAGCATATAGTTTAATTACTTCTAAATATCACAAAGCAGAAGATATGGGGATTTCTATGGAAGTTGAAGTTTTTTCTAATTTAGCAGATATAAATATGAAAACATATGAATTAACAAGAGTTTTAGGAATTTTGCTCGATAATGCAATAGAAGCAAGTAATAAATGTAATGATGTAAAAAAGATTAATTTAACAATTAGAAAAGAAGCTAAACTAAATAGACAATTAATAGTTATATCTAATACATACACAAATAAAGATGTTAATACTGATAAAATTTTTGAAAAGGGCTATACTTCAAAAAACGATTTTGATGGAAAAAGCCATGGTCTAGGCTTATGGGAAGTTCGTAAAATTTTAAAGAAAAATAATAATTTAAATTTGTTTACTACTAAATCTGGTGAGTTTTTTACACAACAATTGGAAATTTATAATTAAAAAAAGCTGTTTTTTACACAGCTTTCTTTTTTACTTCTTATTTTATTAGTCTTTTTTTACAAGTGAAGCAGGCATTTTTGGTTGATGTAAAACTGTCCAGAAAAAGCATGCTGTATTTGTTCTTTTTGCATATTTTTCTGCTAATTTTGCTAATAATTTTACCATTTTTATTCCCCCCTTTTTCTTTATTTTATATGTCGTTCAATTATGTTACATTTTTTAATTTTACATATTCTTCATATCCATATTTATTATTTGTTATTTTATATGTAAATTTACTAATCCAAATTGTTTGAAAAATTGTTAGAAATATTAACAAATTTGAAAGCACTGTATCTTTTACAATTATTGAAGCTACAAGTGTTAATGTCATTGTTATATATGATAAATTTTTCTTTATACTTCTTTCTTTTTTCCTTAAAATTGGAACATCTTCTGTATCTGCTGGTGCATATAATTTTATCATTATCATGCTAAATATCCATGTAATCCCTATTAGTATGTATTTTATATATAATGGTTCTATTACAATGTATTTACTTAAAAGTGAACTTCCTACGTAGAATAAGCTTGTTCCTATAATGCAACCAATATGTGTTTTTAAATGCACTCCTCCAGACGTTAGTCTGTATGGTGTAATCATTAATAATGCAATTATTGATAATTCTAATACTCCACATATATATGCAATTATTAAAAGTACAAATGTTTTTGGAATTTCTCCAATTACTAACTGTAAGCCATAGTTTATTACTTCTGCTCTTTCATCATCTACTTCTGGCATTTCTTTTCTTATTTTGAGAGTTAATTTATTGCATATATTTTCTATCAAATTAATCACCTCTTGTTTCGATGATTTGATTTTACAATTAAATGTTTTCTTTTTTTCATTTTGTTTATAAAAAGCAAAAAAAAATATACAAAAACTTTTAATTTTGTTTTTGTATATTTTTTTGGCAGTTTTATAAAATTAACATAATTTTATTTTTCCCATTTACCAAATATACCACATGGTAATATAAGGTTTGAGTCTTTCATAGGTAATCCTATTTCCCCTGATGTTATTTTTCCATTATACTTCTTTAAGTTTAGTCTTAGTAAATTACTTAAAACTTCTGCCGAAATTCCTGTTGTATATGAGTTTATTAAGAAAAACAATGGATTATCACTTAAAACATTTCTGCATAATTCTATTAAATCTGATATATTGTTTTCAAATTGCCATACTTCTCCGTGAAGCCCCTCTTCCATATGATGGAGGATCCATTATTATTGCATCATATTTATTTCCTCTTCTAATTTCTCTTTGAACAAACTTAACTACATCATCTACAATATATCTAACAGGTTTATCTTGTAATTTTGATGAGGTAACATTTTCCTTTGCCCATGCTACCATTCCTTTTGAACTGTCAACATGGCAAACAGATGCACCTGCATATAAACATGCAACAGTAGCACCTCCTGTGTATGCAAATAGATTTAATACTTTTATTGGTCTTTTTGCATTTTTTATTTTATTAATCATCCAATCCCAATTAACTGCTTGTTCTGGAAAAAGTCCTGTATGTTTAAATCCCATTGGTTTTATATTGAATGTTAAGTCTTTATATTTTATTTGCCAACTTTCTGGAAGTTTTGTTTTGTAATTCCAACCTCCGCCACCTTTGTTGCTTCTTTTATATATAGCATTTGCTTTGTTCCATTTTTCTGGAAATGTTTTATCTTTCCAGATTATTTGTGGATCTGGTCTTACTAAAACTATATTCTTCCATCTCTCTAATTTTTCCCCATTTGCCATATCTAATATTTCGTAATCTTTCCATTCATTTGCTATGTTCATTTGCTTCTCCTTTTAATTTGTTCATTTCAATTTATCTAATGGTTCCTAATATTCTAAAAAAATTATATATTAAAATTGTATTTATTGCTACTAATATGCTTAAGCTCACTAGCAATGTTGTTATTATTTTATGTTTTATTATAAATTGTTTTACTTTGTTCTCTTTTCTTTCTATTCTGCTTGTTTCTTCATACTTAGCATCCCAAAATTCATCTTTTGTAATATCAATCATTTTAATTCACTCCTTGTCCTTTTTTACATATATATTCAAGGAATGAATTGAATATTACAACTTTCATAGGAGCTCTTTCTTTATTTTTCTTGCTAATTCTTCTGTTATTCCTTTTACTTCCATAATTTCTAGAATATCAGCCTTTTTTATTCCTTCTACGCTACCAAATTTTTTAAGTAATTCTTGCTTTCTTTTTTCTCCTATTCCATTTATACTATCTAATTTAGATTTTGTTGTGTCTTTATTTCGTAAGCTTCTATTATATTCAATTGCTACTCTATGAACTTCATCTTGCATATTTGTTATAAAATTTATTAAGTCCTGCGATAATTCTATCTCATTTTTATTTTCATCTATTAATTTTTTAGTACTATGCTTGTCATCTTTTACCATTCCAAATACTGGAATTTCTATATTGTACTTGTTTATTGCTTTTTTTATTGCTCTTATTTGTGTTATTCCACCATCTGCAAAAATCACGTCTGGCGAAGTTCCAAATGCCCCTTTTGAATTTTCTATAGAATGTTTTAGCCTTCTTGTTACTACTTCTTCCATACATCTTGGGTCATCTTGTGTAAATACTGTTTTTATTTTAAATTTTCTTCCTAATTTTTTATTTATTACTCCATCTTTTGCTACACACATACCTGCTACCATGTAGTCTCCAGCCATATTTGATATGTCAAAGCATTCTATTTTTCGTGGCAATTTTTCTAATTTTAGTGCTTCTTTTAATTGTAATACAATATCTTCTTTTTCCTTTGTTTTGTTTTCTAATGTTATTTTTGCATTGTTGTTTGCCATTTCTATAAATCGTAGTTTTTCACCCTTTTGAGGCACTTTAAATTCTATTTTCCTTTGAACTTTATCTGATAATAATTTCTCTATTGCCTCTATGTCTTCTATTTCTTGTGGTAACATTATTTTACTTGGTAAGTCTAGTTTATTTATATAATATTGCTTTATAAATTCTGACAACAGCTCTTTTTCCGTTAAATTGTTTGAATTCTCAAAAAAGTAATGTTCTCTTCCAACCATTTTGCTATTTCTAACAAAAAACACTTCTATACATATAGATAATTCATTTTTTGCAATTCCCACAACATCTATTGCTCTTTCATTTATATTGGAAACTTTCTGCCTTTCAGAGATTCTTTCTATTGCAATCTTTTTGTCCCTTAATTCTGCTGCTTTTTCATATTTTTGTTTTTCTGAAAGTTTGATAATATCACTATCTATTTGTTTTATAATTTCCTTTGTTTTACCTTCTAGAAGCATTATAATTTCGTCTATTTGTTTTCTATATTCTTCTTTTGTTACATATCCCATGCATGGTGCTAAGCATTTTTTTATGTGATAATTTAGGCATGCTCTTTGATTGCTTTTAAATTTTTTGCATTGTCTTATTTTGAATCTTTCTTTTATAAAGTCAATCATTTCTTTTGCTGCGCCTGCATTAGCATATGGTCCAAAATATCTTGCTCCATCATTTTGAATTCTTCTAGTTATAAATACATTTGGATAATCCGATTTTATATCAATTTTTATATATGGGTATGTTTTATCGTCTTTTAAAAGCACGTTAAATTTAGGCATATTCTTTTTTATTAGATTACATTCTAATATCAATGCCTCTGCTTCATTATCTGTTACGATATATTCAAAATGATCTATTAAAGAAACCATTTTTTCTATTCTAGCTGTTTTGTTTGTTTTTCTAAAATACTGTCTTACTCTATTTTTTAGTACAACAGCCTTTCCAACATATAGAATATTATCGTTTTTATCTCTCATAATATAAACTCCAGGTTTATCTGGAAGTTTTTTTAGTTCTTTTTCTATATTAAACATACTATTTTAAAATAAAAGGGGACAGACCCCTTTCGTTTTACTCTCCATATTTTTTAATTTTATTCTAAACATTAACGTTTTTTATATTTTGAAACAAAAGGGGGCTGTCCCCTTTTGTTATTGCTCTATGTATCCTATATATGGTAGATTTCTATATTTTTCATCCCAGTCTAATCCATATCCTACAACAAATTTATCTGGTATTTCAAATCCTGTGTAGTCAACTTTTACATCTTTCATAACTCTTCTATCTGGCTTGTCTAATAAAGCACATAATTTTACACTGTTTGGTTTTTTCATTTTTAGGTATTCTATTAAGTATGATAATGTTCTTCCTGTATCTATTATATCTTCTACTACTATTATGTCTTTGCCTTGAATACTATCTTTTAAATCTAGCTTCATTTTTATTTCTCCTGTGCTTTCTGTTCCTTCTCCATAGCTAGATACTCTTATAAATTCTAATCTTACATCTCCATTAATTCTCTTTGCTAAATCTACTGTGAAAAATACCGAACCTTTTAATATACATATAAGTGTAAGTTCTTTACCTTTGTACTCCTCTTCTATTTGTTTTGCAATTTCGTCAATTCTGTTGTGTAGTTTTTCTTCATCAATTAATGTTTTAATTTCTACCATTTTTAATACCTCTCTTAAAATAAATTAATATTTTATATTATACTCTTTTTATTGTTTTTTTTCAACCTATATGGTAGACTTTAATTAATTATGATTATGGGGGGATATTATTTAATGAAAAGATTTTACAAAACTTTATTTTTTGTATTTATATTCTTGTTCTTCATTTTTATTGGAAATGTAAATGCAAATACTTTAAATTCAGTAAAAATGGATGTCTTTATTGATGATAATGGAAACGCTGATATTACAGAAGTTTGGGACTACACTGTAAATAGTGGTACAGAAAACTATCATTCTTTTAAAAATATTGGTAATTCTAGTTTTAAAAATCTTAAAGTTAGTGATGAAACTACTAATTATACTCTTCTATCTCATTGGAATGTAGATGCTTCTTTTAATAGCAAAGCTTACAAATGTGGTATAAATAAGATTTCAGATGGTGTTGAGCTTTGTTGGGGTATTAGTTCTTATGGAAGGCATACTTATACTATAAACTATACAATAACTAATTTTGTTTCAGAATTAAGTGACTCTCAAATGATTTATTGGGAGCTAATTCCTAGTGGCAATACTAAAGGAAGTGTATATATTAAAATCCATAGTAATTTTGATTACGATTTTGAAACTCCTGTATGGGGATATGGAAATTATGGTGGAACTTGTTACGTTTATGATGGATACATAGAAATGCAATCTGATGGAAAATTAGATAGTGATGAATATATGACTATTTTAGCTAAATTCCCTCTAGGTACATTTAATACATCTAACGTGTTAAATAAAGATTTTAATTATTATTATGAAATGGCCGAGGATGGTTCAACTGATTATTCTAGTACTAATGCTTCTATTATCAATAGAATATGTACTATTTCAGCAATTGTGTTTGGACTTATAGCTGTTGTCGCTGTATTCATTGGTATTACTCTTTCACAAGAAAATCTTCTTAAATTTGGTGAAACAGGAAATAAGGTTCCAAAAGATGTTCCTTTGTATAGAGATATTCCATGTAAAGGTGACATTTTTCGAGCTTATTTTATAGCATATAATTATAAATTATTAAAAAAGAAAACTGACTTTCTAGGTGCAATTTTTTTAAAATGGCTTAAAGAAAATAGAATAAGCATAGAGAAGCAAGAAGTTGGAAAAATATTTAAAAAAGAGGATACTTGTATTTTTTTAAAAAATGAGAGGTCTTTTCTAAATGAACATGAAGAAGCTCTTTATAAAATGATAAAGGAAGCAAGTAAAGATGATATTTTACAAGAAAAAGAGTTTGAAAAGTGGTGTTCTAAAAATTATTCTCAAATCTTACATTGGTTTGATAAAATTTTAGATTATGAACGTAATTTGCTTATTCAAGAAGGAAAAATTGAAAAAATAGAAATAGTGAAATATAAAATTTTTAAAATAAAACAATATATTGTTGATAGTTCTTTGATGGACGAAGCAAAAGAATTAGCTGGTTTAAAAAAATTCTTAGAAGAATTTACTCTTATTAAAGAAAGAGAGCCAATCGAAGTTAACCTTTTTGAAGATTATTTAATATTTGCTCAGATTCTAGGTATTGCTAAAAAGGTAGCTACTCAATTTAAAAAATTATATCCTGAAATCATTGAGAATTATAACTATGATTTTGATGATATATTTTTAATATATACCATTTCAAATTCCGGCATTTCTAGTGCCAACGCAGCAAGTTTAAACGCAGGAAGTTATAGCAGTGGTGGCGGTGGATTTTCTTCTGGTGGTGGCCGGAGGTGGCTCTTTCGGTGGTCGGTGGACGGAATGGGTTCACGTTAAAACAAAAAGATGGTCAAATCGACCATCTTTTTTTAAAATAAAATTAATTTAAAAATAGCAAGCAACACTGCTCCAGGTATCCCTAATATGCCAACAAAAATTGCTGTAAATATGTTTAAACCTATGTGAAAGTTAAACATTGCTCCTATCCAATTAATAATTAGTATTAATATTCCTCCAATAATAGAATTAAAGACCAGTTTAAGTATTTGTTTTATTGGCATAATAAATAACTTTCCAAATATTAATATTGCAAAAATGCATGACAAAAAAATAATTATAGTATTAGTATTATCCATAGGCTTATCCTCCCATTTTTAACTTATACTATAATTATGCTTGTTTTATTTAATTATTACTATATTGCTCTTGTTTCTTCTAATAAAATTTCTATATTATTAATTACATCAACTCTTATACCTATGTTTTTAACTTCTTTTATTAAATAATCTAACTTTGCCTTTTCAGCTTTTATTTGGTAGGCATAATAGTCTATTAATTCTGCCTCTGCTGTTTCAAAATTTTTATTAGCAGTATTTAATCTTCTTTTTGTATCTCTTATACATTTAATTAATTCAATTTCTTTTTGCTCTTTATTTTTTTGCATAAATTATCCTTCTTTCGTTTGTTTTAATTGTAGTATATTCCATTTTTGAATAATTTATGTAATATTTTTAATTTCTATATAGCTCTTCCATATTAAAGCCTTTAATATTTTCTTCACACTCTTTTAAGAAGTATTTATCCGTTTGTCCCGCCATATAATCTATTATTATTCTTTCTAGTTTATTTTTTTCGGAATGTTCTTTTAAAAATTCATAAAAGTTTTTATCTGATTGACTAAGGCTGCTATTTAAGTTCTCAACTTTTTTTGCTTTTTCTAAATAGCAATCAAATAATTCATCAAACAGCACTTTCACTATTTCTTGATGTTTATTTGCTTCTTTTGAAGCATATATATATTTATAGTTCCAATCCATAAGTTCCAACAATGCAGAAAACACATCATCTGAAAAAGTTAAATATGGTTTTCCCATGCTATTTATTATTATATCTTTTATTAGTGTATCTACTATTTTAGAGTTATTATCTCCTAGCACATTTGTAATACTTTGTGGTATATCTTCTCTTGTTATAACTCCAACTTTTATTGAATCTTCTATATCTCTTCCTATATATGCAATTATATCCGATAATCTTACTACTGCACCTTCTAATGTCATTGGAAGAATTTTTTTACTGTAATCTTTTTTATAAAATACATCATGTAATTCTTGTAAAAACTCTTCTTTTGTTTTATTTTCATTATATTCATATTTATTTACTAAAATCTCTCCATTATGTGCAAGTATTCCGTCTAATGTTTGTACACTAACATTTAGGTGTTCTAAGTCTTTTAGAACTCTAACACTTTGTGCGTTGTGATAAAAATATCCCACTTTTTCTCTTTGACTTAAATTGTTTAAATATGTTTCTCCTTTATGTCCAAATGGGCTGTGTCCTACGTCATGTCCTAATGCTATTGCTTCTATTAAGTCTTCGTTTAGCATTAAACTTCTTCCTATTGTTCTTGCTATTTTAGAAACCAATTGAACATGTAATACTCTATGAGTAATATGGTCATTTTCTATAAATGAGTATACTTGTGTTTTATCTATATATCTTGTATATGCTAAAGAATGTATAATTCTATCTATATCTCTAAAGAATGGTGGTCTAATATCTTCATCATTATCTTCTTTTAATAATATTGCATCTTTTGATTTACATGCATATTTTGATAGTATACTTTCTTTTGCAATCATATTTTCTTTTGCTTTTTGTAAGTATTTTTCCATTTTTTCACCTCTTAAATATTATATACAATTTTTTCTTTATTGTAAACATCTGTTTTTTCGTTAGTTTTTACCATTTTTTACTTGCAAATTTGAACTTTACGTGTTAGAATAGTAGGAGTGAAATTTATTATTGACTTTAAGGAGGTGCAAAGCATATGCCAAATATCAAATCTGCAATAAAAAGAGTTGATGTTATTGAGAAGAAAACATTAAGAAATAATATGATTAAATCTGAATATAAAACAGCTGTTAAAAAATTCGAATCAGCAGTAGCAGAAGGAAACAAAGACGCTGAAAAATTATTTAAAGATGCTGTTAAAAAAATAGATGGTGCTTGTTCAAAAGGCATTATCAAAAAGAACACTGCTTCTAGAAAAAAATCTAATTTAGCTAAAAAATTAAATACATTAGCATAAGTAATTAATATTTAAGCAAATCGAAAGATTTGCTTTTTTTCTTTTTTTATTCTTAATTGGTCGGGTCGCCGAGAACGGCGATCCCTACAATTTTGAATATAATTACAAATTCCAATTTGTCCAATTATTTCCTTTGATTTCATTTATTAATTATGTTAACATTGTTTTAGATGATGTTTTCTTTTGGAGGTAAGTTTTATATGATTAATAAACTAATTTTAGAAATAAAAAATATGGACATGCCTATTGTAAAAGCCATGAAAGTAGGTTTTAAAATTTCCTTTGTATTATGCTTATTTGCTACTTTCATATTATCTTTATACAATACATATCCAACTTCTCATATTATATATGATTCTAGTTTAATACTTTTTAGAACAGGTTTGTTTTTTGCTGTTTCTTCTTTTATGTCTGCATTTGTTATTAATAAAATTAAATAATTTTACTTTTTATAGTTGCATATTATTAATCCTATTAAAACTAATGCAATTGCTATTATTTGATTTAATTTTGGTGTTTCTTTAAAGTATAAATAATTTACTATAACATAAGAAAATACACCTACTGCGATATAGATTATAGTTACTGGCAGCATTTGTCCAACTGCTTTGTATCCTTTATTAAAAATTAATGTTACTATAAAATTAAGGGTAAAAGTTATTGGTATAATACATAAGTTATATTTTAATAAATTTATAAATGTAGGTTCAATATTTTTTGATTGATAAAAATTGATTAATCCAAATCCAACATATGCTATGGTGAATCCTATTGTTATTGCAATATATTTTAACATACTATCTCCTATTCTTCTTAATGAATAGTCACATTATATAATTAATGTAACAAAAAAACAAGACATTATATGCCTTGTTTTTGTCAGTTTTGCATAAACTATAAAGAAACATTTGCATTAATAGAATTTATTGCTTGTAAAATATTTTCAGAATCTATCTTATTATAGTCTATATCTTTAAGTACAGAAAACATAGTTGCTATTCCTGCAACAAAAAGTATATATATTATTATTAAAAATGCAACAGTAATTATTCCTAAAACTAGACCTGCTGTTCCCATTCCTTTTCCACCTTTTTTTCTGCCTAATATACCAAATATTATAGCAAGAATTGAACAAGGTATAGATATGTACCAAATACATAGCATTACCAATGATACAATTCCAAGTATTAATGCTGCAATACTCATTCCTTTGCTTTCTTCCTTATTTTCTTCTGCTTTTTGTTCTTCTACCACTTCTGGTTTTACTGCTTTCTCCTCTTGCTCTTTCTTTTCTTCGTCCATAATAATTCCCCTTTCTTATATCATTTAAGCATTGATATAAATAAATATATTTCTAAACACTGTATATAAAATAAGTGTTATTAGCCATATAATTAAATGTACTTTTTTTATATATATAATTTTGAATTTATTTGTTTTAAATATTGTGTTCAAAATATACACTATATTTAATATTAATAAGTAAATTATAGTTATTGTATAAAAAGCATTCATCTTGAAGGCTTCACTAATATTAAAACTAAGCAAAGCTTTAATACATCTTGTTCCTCCGCAACTTGGACATAGTATTCCTGTTTTTTCTAATATATAACAGCGTGGCACAAGTTTTATAATTTCTGTTTTTACTATAATATATAATATTGCTATAAATATCATTACTATAACTTCAAAAAGTATCATATTTTTTGTTTTTTCATCAAGCTTTTTCATGAACCCATTATACATAAAGATTTTTTCTATGTCAAATATTAATTAAATTGGCTGTGTATCTTGCAAAATATGCCATTTTATAGTAAACTGGTTCTATGTATAAAGGAGTGATTTTATGTTAGATATAAAATTCGTTAGAGAAAATCCTGATTTAGTTAAAGAAAATATTAAGAAAAAATTTCAAGATCAAAAATTAGGATTAGTAGATGAAGTAATTAATTTAGATAAAAAATATAGAGAACTTCAACTTTCTGGTGACACATTAAGAATGGAACGTAATAGTTTAAGCAAGGAAATTGGTAACTTAATGCGTGAAGGTAAAAAAGATGAAGCAGAAAGTACAAAAGCTAAGGTTAATGAAATTAATAGCAAACTAGAAAACATAGAAAAAGATACTGATGAATATTCATTTAAAATAAAAGAAATTATGATGAAAATTCCTAATATAATTCACGAATCTGTTCCAATTGGTAAAAATGATACAGAAAATGTTGAAATTCAAAAATATGGTGAGCCATTTGTTCCAGATTATGAAATTCCATATCATACAGATATAATGGAAAGACTTAATGGAATAGATTTAGACTCTGCTCGTAGGGTTGCTGGCAATGGTTTTTATTATTTAATTGGAGATATTGCTAGACTTCACTCTGCAGTTATTAGTTATGCTCGTGATTTTATGATAAATAAAGGATTTACTTATTGTGTACCTCCTTTTATGATTCGTAGTGATGTTGTAACTGGAGTTATGAGTTTTGAAGAAATGGATGCTATGATGTACAAAATTGAAGGTGAAGATTTGTATTTGATAGGTACAAGCGAACATTCTATGATAGGTAAATTTAAAGGTCAAATTTTACCAAAAGCTGAGCTTCCTTATACAATGACTTCATATTCTCCATGTTTTAGAAAAGAAAAAGGAGCACATGGTATAGAAGAAAGAGGCGTTTATAGAATACATCAATTTGAGAAACAAGAGATGGTTGTTGTTTGTGAACCGGAAGATAGTTATAAATGGTATGACAAAATGTGGTCATATACAGTAGAACTGTTTAGAAGTTTAGATATTCCAGTACGTACATTAGAATGTTGTTCCGGAGATTTGGCAGATTTAAAAGCTAAATCTTGTGATGTTGAAGCTTGGAGCCCAAGGCAAAAAAAATATTTTGAAGTTGGAAGTTGCTCAAACATGATAGATGCACAAGCTAGACGTTTAGGTATTCGTATAAAAGGTGAAAAAGGAAATTATTTTGCACATACATTAAATAATACCGTAGTTGCCCCTCCTCGTATGCTTATTGCGTTTTTAGAAAACAATTACAACCAAGATGGAAGTATTAATATTCCGGAAGCTTTAAGACCTTACATGGGTGGAATAGAAAAAATTGTTCCAAAGAAATAATTGAATTTCAATTTACATTACAGAAAGGAAATAGTTATGATAATTAAAAATCCAAAGTTTGAAATATCTGCTGTTAGTCCTAAACAATATCCTACTTTAGGTTTACCTGAGATTGTTTTAGTTGGGAAATCTAATGTTGGAAAATCTTCTTTTGTAAATACAATGATTAATAGGAAATCTCTTGCTAGAACAAGTAGTGAACCTGGTAAAACTAGACAAATTAATTTTTATAATATGGATAACTCTTTCTATTTTGTAGATTTACCTGGATATGGTTATAGCAAAATGAGCAAAGCAGAACAAGTTAAAGTTGGAAATTTTATAGAACAATATTTGCAAATAAGAAAAGAAATTGCTTTAATTATATTCTTAATAGATATTAGACATGAGCCTACTGCAAATGATAGGTTAATGTATGATTATATTATAAATAAATCTGGTAATCATCCTTGTATTGTTATTGCAAATAAAGCAGATAAATTAGCACCTACTAAAGTTGCTAATGCAGTAAAAGATTTGCAAAATTCTTTAAATCCATTAAAAGATTTAACTTTTTTACCATTTTCTGCAGAAAAGAAAACTTACTGCGAAGATGTTTGGAAGGAAATTGAAAAACACATTCTTTAACGTGAATGTGTTTTTTATTATTTACTTTTAAATATATTTCACTTCTACTAAATATAGTCCATGTGCAGCTAGGGTTTTTCCTGCCCTAGCTCTTTCTTTTGATTCTATAATTTCAGGTATTTCTTCTGCTTCTATTTTACCAAGTCCTACGTCTACCAATGTTCCTGCAATTATTCTTACCATATTATATAAAAAGCCATTTCCGTGTTAATTCTATTTTTATTCTTTCGCCATCTTCTAACACTTCTGCTTTATATATTGTTCTTACACTGCTTTTACTACTTGTTCCGCTTGCCTTAAATGCAGCAAAATCATGTTCACCTTCAAAATATTTTACTGCTTTTTTCATTTTTTCTACATCTAGCTTTATTGGCATATGATATTCTAAATCTCTATATATTGCTGTTCCATGTTTTGAATTATTTATTACATACCTATATGTCTTTTGTTTTGCATTATATCTTGAATGAAATCTATCTTCTACTTCTACTGCCTCTTTTATTACTATACTCTTTTTTAATTTTGAATTTAGTGCATATGGGATTTTTTCTATTTCTATATTGCTATTCGTTTTAAAATTAGCTATTTGACCGCAATGCATGCACTCCAGCATCTGTTCTTCCTGATGCAATTAGGTCTACTTCTTCTCCTGTAATTTCTTTTATTGCATTTTCTATTTCTCCCTGAATATTTGGTTTATTTGGTTGTTTTTGCCAACCATTAAATTTTTTTCCATCATATTCTATTGTTAGTTTTATGTTTCTCATTTTCTTTTTTTCCAGTCTTTTCTTTTATCTCTTCTATTTTTTCTTTTAGTTTTTTCTTTGGAACTTCTTCTCCAAATTTTTTTGTAACTATATTTTTTATTAATATTTGTCTTAGCGCATCTTCCTTTACATCTACTATAAGTGTTCCATCTTTTGCAACAGATATTTTTCCTGTTTCCTCTGACACAACAACTACTATAGCATCTGATTCTTGGCTCATTCCTGCTGCTGATCTATGCCTTGTTCCTAGTCCTTTTGATATACTCTTATCATCAGATAGTGGTAGCATACATGCTGCTGCTTTTATTTTATTTTCACTTATAATTACTGCCCCATCGTGTAATGGTGTTTTTGGATTAAATATATTAACTAATAATTGAGGTGATATTTCTCCATTTATTAAGATTCCTGTATCTGCAATGTCTTGCAACTTTATATCTCTTTCTATTACAATTAATGCACCGGTTTTCTTTTTAGCAAGTTCTGTTGCTGCAATTACTACTTTGTATATATTCTCTTTAGTTTTTGTCCTTATATCTTTATCTATTCCAAAAAATCTAGTCAATTTGCTAGTTCCGCAATTGTTCTAATGCACGTCTTAATTCTGGTTGGAATATTATTATTAAAAATATTACACCATAAGTCATAAATGATGTTAAAATATAATTTAATATTCTAAAATCAAGTATTGAACTAATTAATGTTGCAATTATTAGAAATGCTATTCCTTTTATTAATTGCCATGCTCTTGTTTCTCTTACAATTTCTATTAATTTAACTATTAAAAATATTACAATCGATATATCTAGTATTAATGTTACTATTTTTATTGGATTATTTTTTAATAGCTCTAAATAATTTGTTATGTCTTGGCTAGTAATTTCTAATGTTTGCGAAAACAATGTATTTTTCATTTGTAATTACCTTCCTTAATTATTTATTTTGCAATTAAATACCATATTAATGTAAAGGCCATACTAAGGACCATTAGTCCTGCCAATATTAATGCTATTATTTTAGTTATTAGTTTTTGTTTATCTATTTTCTTTTTTGCCATTTGTATTTCACTCCTTATTATCTGTCCATAGAGATATATTAGCACAAAGGAAATCATTTTTCAATTGTTTTTTTAATATAGTTATTTTCTTATTTCTGCGCCAAATACTCTTTCTGCATCTGCTATTACTTTATTGAATATTCCTGTTACCTCATCATCTGTTAGTGTTTTTTTGCTGTCACTAAATGTCAAAGAATATGCTATTGATTTTTTGTTTTCGTCTACGTGTTCTCCTTTGTACACATCAAACACTTCAATATTTGTAAGTAAACTTCCTGCTGATTTTTTAATTTGTTTTTCTATTATTGCTGATTCTAAGTTTCTATCTACTATAAATGCAACGTCTTTTTTAATATTTGGGAATTTTGAAAATTCTTTATATTTCATTTTTCCTACTTTTTTAGCAAGTAATTTGCTTAAGTTTATTTCCATTACATATATATCTTCTTTAGTTTCTTTTGGATGTACTTTTCCCATAATTCCTACAGTGTCATTATTTACAGAGATTAATGCACTTTGACCTGGATGCATTTCTTTTGGAAGTTCTTTGTTATTTATAAAGCTATATCTTCCATTATATCCAAGGTAATCCAAAAGTTCTTCTGCTACACCTTTTAATATATAGAAGTCTACATTTTTTGTATTTCCAATTCCTTCATAATATTTTCCAGACATAAGTACACATAGTTTTTCTTCTTCTATATAGTCTTCATTTACTTTTCCAAAGCCTTTTCCTATTTCAAATATTGATACATCTTTGTTGTTTCTTCCTAAATTGTAATTGTATATTTTTAAAAGTGATGGTATCATGCTATATCTTAGTGTATTTCTTTCTTCTGTTAATGGATCTAATAATTTTATTGGTTCAAAATTGTCTGTTGTAAATTTTGAAACTTCTTTATCATTAATTAAGATATATGATATTGTTTCGTTTAATCCTAAACCTATCATTTTATTTCTTATTTCTCTTGTTGTTTTGTCATATTTCCCTGTTCTTGTTGGAAGTACTGGAAGTTTTCCTTCTATATTATCAACTCCATAAATTCTTCCTACTTCTTCTATTAAATCTTCTTTTATTGATATATCCATTCTTCTTGTTGGTACAGTTACTGTAACATTTCTTCCATTTACTTTATATTCAAATCCTAGTTTTCTAAATACATCTAATGTAGCTTCGTCTGGAACTATTATTCCCAATAAATTATTTATGTCCTCAAAACTTATATCTATTTTTTTAGCTTCTTTGTTGGCTTTATCATAAACTACTGTTCCTTTTGCAATTTTTGCATCTGCATATTTTTCAAGCAAGCTACATGCTCTTTCTATAGCCATATATGTTCTATTTGGGTCTAATCCTTTTTCAAAACGATTACTTGCTTCGCTTCTTAATATTCTTTTAGATGTACATCTTATTTTTACTCCATCAAATACAGCAGATTCTATTATAATGTTTTTTGTATCCTCTTCAACTTCTGTTGAAAGGCCCCCCATAACTCCTGCTAATCCAATTGCTTCTGTTCCATTTGTAATAACTATGTCTTCTTGATCTAATTCTCTTTCTATATTATCTAATGTTGTTAATTTTTCGCCATTTTTAGCCATTCTGACTAAAATTTTATTACCTAATCTATCTGCATCATAAAAATGCAATGGCTGACCTACTTCTAGCATTACATAGTTACTTATATCTACCACATTGTTTATTGGTCTTATTCCGCTTGCTATAAGTCTATTTTTTATAAAGTCTGGGCTTTCTTTTATAGTAACATTTAAAGCTTTTTTTGCTAAAAATAAATTACAATTTTCAGTTTCTATTTCTACATTAAAGCTATCATTTACATCTTCGTTTTCTTCATTATGTTTTAAGTCTATTTCTTTTACAGGTTTATCATATATTGCTCCTAATTCATATGCCATACCTAAAATGCTTAATAAATCTCCCCTGTTTGCTGTAAGTTCAAAGTCAGCTACTTCGTCATCTAATCCCATGAATTTAATTGGGTCTTCTCCTACTGGTGCATCTGCTGGAAGTTCATGTATTCCCGTTTTATCAGCTTCGCTTAAAAACTTTGATTCAATCCCAAGTTCTAATAATGAACACATCATTCCATTTGATTCTTGCCCTCTAATATTTCCTTTTCTTATTGTTATATCTCCTGGAAGTTCTGCTCCTACTTGTGCTACTATTACTTTTAATCCCTTTCTAACATTTGGTGCTCCACATACTATATCTAAAACTTCTTTTCCAATATCTACTTTACATACATGTAAATGATCTGAATCTGGGTGCATTTCGCATTCTTTTACTTCACCTATAATTAACTTTGTGGCATTTACTAATTTCTCTGCACTATCATATTCATTTCCTACTCTTGTCATATCATCTGCTAGAGTTTCAATATCAACATCTATATCTACATAATCTTTAACAAAATTTTTACTTAACTTCAATTAGTCCACATCCTTTCTATCAAATTGATTTAGGAATCTTACATCATTTGTATAGAAATACCTTATATCTGTAATTCCATATTTAAACATTGCAAGTCTATCTAGTCCTGTTCCAAATGCAAATCCTGTATATTTTTCTGGATCATATCCATTCATTTTTAACACATTTGGATGTACCATTCCTGAACCTAAAATTTCTATCCAACCGCTTTGTTTACAAAGGTTGCATCCCTTTCCTCCGCATTTAAAGCAACTAACATCAACTTCATAACTTGGTTCTGTAAATGGGAAATAACTTGGTCTAAATCTTAATTTAGAATTTTCTCCAAGCATTTTTTTAACAAATACTTCTAATGTTCCTTTTAAGTCTGCTAAGCTAATATTTTTATCTATTAATAATCCTTCTACTTGACCAAATTGATGTGAATGTGTTGCGTCATCGTCTCTTCTATATGTTTTACCTGGGCATATAATTCTAATTGGTTCTTTTTCTTCATTTGCCATCATAGCTCTTGCTTGAACTGCTGATGTTTGTGTTCTTAAAAGATGCTCTGGATCAACATAGAAACTATCTTGCATATCTCTTGCTGGATGACCTTTTGGAAGATTTAATCTTTCGAAGCAATATTCATCAGTTTCTAGCTCTGGGCCTGAAACTACATCATATCCCATCGAAACAAATATATCTTCAACTTCTTCTATTATTCTATTTATTGGATGTTTGCTACCTCTTTTTGTTTTTGTAGCTGGAAGAGTAATATCTATTCTTTCTTTTTCAAGTTTTAAATTCATAGCTTTTTCTTTTAATATTTCTTCTACTTCTTTAATTTTACTTTCTAAGTTGTCTCTTACTTCGTTTACAATACTTCCAATTACTGGTCTTTCTTCTGGAGATAAATCTTTCATTCCTTTTAGAACTGCTGTAAGTTCTCCTTTTTTTCCTAAGTATTTTACTCTTACATTTTCTAGTTCTTGCAATGTTTTACTGTTTGAAATTTCTGCTAGTGCATTTTCTTTAATTTTTGCAATTTGTTCTTTCATGTAATCAATCATCCTTTCTTTTTTTGTTCTATTACAAAAAAATCGTCCTATTACATAGGACGATTTTTACCGTGTTACCACCTAAATTTATTAATTAAATAATTAACCTCATTATGCTATTAACGCTAGCTCACGCTTATACCTACTGTTGTTTCAATATAAGACCTAAAAAGTGAAATTTCGGATAAGCTTGTAATAAATAGGCTTTCAGCCTTTGACCTATTCTCTCTTAAATACATTTTTGTTATCTTACTTTGCTTTTTCAAACGGCTTTATTTTTTCAACTCTGCTTAATATAATATCATATTTTTTTGTTTAAAACAATAGTTTTTATTGGTTTTGTTAAAATTAATCTTCTCCGAGGTATTTAGCTAATTTTTCTGTATCCATTCCTACCACATTATTGTATGAGCCTTCTATTTTATCTATAAATTTGCCACCTATTCCTTGTATTGCATAACTTCCTGCTTTGTCTAATGGTTCTCCTGTTTTAACATATTCTTTTATTTCTTTTTCTGTCATTTTTTTAATATATACCGCTGTTTTTGTATAGTCATTTTTCTCAATAACTTTTCCATCTTTTTTTATTATAACTGCTAAACCAGAATATACATAATTTACATTGTTTTGCAGTTCTTTTAGCATATTGCATGCATCTTCTTCACTTTTTGGTTTTCCTAATATTTTGCCATTAAAATATACTACTGTATCTCCACCTATTACTATTAATTCTCTATAATTTTGCTGAACTCTTTCAAATACTTCTCTTGCTTTACTTATTGCTAGCTTTTTTACTAGCTTCTCTGGTTGTTCTTCTTTTATTGTGTTTTCATCAAGATTACTTGCTATTGTTTCAAATTCTTTTACTAATTCTCCGCAATAGTTCTTTTCTTCTTGGAGAATTTGATGCTAAGATTATTTTCATGGCTTAACCTCTTTCTATTTTCTTATAATAAACATAAAGGGCGGACAGAGTCGTCCGCCCTTTGCAAATGTTCTATTTCATATTTTCGTTTTCTATTTCTGCAACCATATCTAATCTTTCTTTATGTCTTCCGCCTTCGAATTCTGTTCCTATCCACATTCTTACAATCGCAATTGCTTCTCCTGTTGTAATGTAATCTGCTCCAAGTGCTAATACGTTTGTATCATTATGCAATCTTGAAAACTTTGCTGCTTCTTCGCAGAAACATGGTGCACTTCTTATTCCTTTAAATTTGTTTGCTACCATTGCCATTCCATAACCTGATCTACAAATTAATATTCCTCTATCTGTATCTTTATTTTGTACTGCTTTTGCTACTTGTTTTGCTATAATTGGATAATCTACTCTGTCTTTAGAGTATGCTCCAAAGTCTTTGTACTCAATTCCCTTTTCATCAAAATATTTCTTTATTTCTTCTTTTAATTCAAATCCTCCATGGTCACTTCCAATTGCTATCATAAGAATTTCCTCCTTTTATTTTTTTCATCATTATACTATCATATTGATTTTGTTTATTCAACAAAAAAGATGGAAATTTGTAAATTTCCACCTTTTAATTTTTATTCTTCTATTAATTTGTAATCTGATGGTATATCAAATACAGAATCATCAACTTCTGAAGATAATTTTAGTACTTTCATTATTTGTTCTTCTCCGTCTGAGTCTATTGATTTTACGTATTTAAGCTCATTTCCATCGAAATAATATCTTTCTGTTATTTCATTTTCTGAATCATAATATTCTTCATAATCATATTCTTTACCATCAATGCTTTCTTTTCCTGTTTTGTATTCTTGTGTTTTTAAAGCCTCTAACTCATCTTTTGATAAAAATGTTTCATCTTCTTCTGGTAATATAGATTCATCTCTTCCTTCAGTTTTCATATATATTTTTTGATCATGTGCAACTAAATATGTTGTATTATCTTTAAACATAATGCTCATTTTTTCTTCGCCTGATTTTACTTCTTGTAAAACGTTACCATTTTTTTTTGCAATTGTTAGAGTTCCTTTTTCGTCTGTTCCGCTTAAATTGTCTCCTTCTACTTCTATAATGTATGTGTCTCCTAAAAGAGTTTTTCCAAGTGTATTATAAGTTTTGTCCTTTTTAGCTCCACATCCTGTAATTGCAATCGCTACTGCTACTAAAAGTATAGCAATTAAACTTGATTTTACTATTTTTTTCATAGTCATCCTCCTTAATATTTTATAGTATTATTATTCCATATTTAATTAATTATTGTCAAGAATTTTACAAAGCTTTTACAATTTTTCCTCCACCTAATACTATATCATCTATATAAAATACTGCTGATTGTCCTGGTGTTATTCTTGGTGTTGGCTTTTCAAATGTTACTTTTATTAAATCTTTATCTATCATTTCTATTGTAGCTTTTTCTTCTTTTACAGAATATCTTGTTTTTACTAGAACCTGCATTTTTCCTTTTATTTCATCTATCAATAGTAAGTTTATATTGTTTACTAACATCTCTTTGCTATATATTTCGTTTTCTTCTCCTACAATTACTTCATTTTTTTCTTTATTAAATCCAACTACATATAATGGAACTTTGTATGATATTCCTAGTCCTTTTCTTTGACCTATTGTGTAATTATACAGTCCATTGTGTTTCCCTAGTATTTCTCCTTTTGTACTTACAATGTTCCCTGGTTTTGGTTTTATATCTGAATTGTTTTCTAGGAATTTTTTATAATTTCCATCTGGCACAAAACATATATCTTCACTATCTGGTTTGTTTGCAACTTTTAAGTTGTTCTTTCTTGCAATTTCTCTTATTTCTTCTTTGTTTTTAAAGTCTGCAAGTGGAAATAGTACATGTTCTATTAGGTCTTTTGGAATATTCCATAAAACATAACTCTGGTCCTTTTTCCCTGCATTAGATTTTTTTAAGACCCATCTTTTATATTTTTCACTATATTCTTTTTTTGCATAATGACCTGTTGCAAGATAATTGCATCCTAATTCTTTTGCTTTTTCGTACATAAATCCAAACTTCATATATTTATTGCACTCTATGCATGGATTTGGAGTTCTGCAATTTTTATAGCAATCTATAAAATCATCAATTACATGTTTTTTAAATTCATCTTTGTAGTCATATGTAAAATGTGGTATTCCTATAGAATTACAAACATTTTTTGCATCTATATATGTATTTATATTACAGCAACTGCTTCCTGCAAATAATTCCAAAGTTGTTCCTATTACTTCATAGCCTTGCTCTTTTAATAGTAGAGCTGACACACTACTGTCAACCCCTCCACTCATTCCTAGTAAAACTTTTTTATTTTCCATTTTTCTCTAACAAATCCTCCATTGTATGCCATGCCAAAAGAACACATTTTACTCTTGCTGGCATATTTGATACATTTCTAAAAGCTATTGCATCTTCTAATTTATTTAGTTCTTCTTCGCTTTTTGTCTCTCTTTTTATCATATTTATAAATGTCTTTATAATTTCTTTTGCTTGTGTAATTGTTTTTCCTCTTAATGTATCTATCATAATAGATGTAGAGCTTTGTGATATTGCACATCCATGTCCTGTAAATGCCATGTCTTCTATTATATTTCCATTTAGTTTAACTTGTATTTTTATTTCATCTCCACAGTTTGGATTATGTCCCATTTCGCAATAATCACATTTATTAAGCTCTTTTTTATTGCTTGAATTCATACTATGTTCCATTATAAGGTCATTATATATTTCGTCTAAACTCTCCACTATTTTACTCCTTATTTATATACTTTTCAAACATTTTATATGCTTTTTTTAATGCTTCTACAAGATTATCTACATCTTCTTTTGTATTATATATAGAAAAGCTTGCTCTACAAGTAGAATCCATTCCTAAATATCTTAACAATGGTTGTGCGCAATGATTTCCTGATCTTACACACACTCCATTAGAATCTAAAATACTTGCGACATCATGTGGGTGTACTCCTTTTATATTAAAAGAAATAACAGTTGAATGATTTTCCAAATGTGGAGTAATATATAGCTCTAGAAAATCTAGCTTTGAAAGTTCGTTTACTGCATATTTAGTAATAGCCTCTTCTACATTTTGAATTTCTTTATATCCAATTTTTTCTATATAGTCTATTGCTGAACCTAAGCCAATTACGCCTTCTACATTTTGTGTTCCTGCTTCAAATTTGTTTGGAAGTGGTGCAAATGTTGTGTTTTGTTCATATACATATTCTATCATATCTCCGCCCATTAAGAAAGGGGTCATTTTATTTAATAATTCTTTTTTCCCATATAATACTCCTATTCCCAATGGTGCAAACATTTTATGTCCAGAAAATACTAAGAAATCCGCGTCTAAATCTTGTACATCTATCTTCATGTGTGGAATACTTTGAGATGCGTCTACTATTACAACAGCACCTTTTTTATGGGCATATTTAATAATTTCCTTTACGTTGTTTATTGTTCCTAGCACATTAGAAACATGGGTTATTCCAACTACTTTAGTTTTATCTGTAATCTTTGATTCTATTTCTTCTTTTGATAATTCATAATCTTTATTTATATACATAAATTTAAGTTTACTGTTTGTCTTTTTTGTTACATATTGCCATGGCACTAAATTAGAATGATGCTCCATTATTGATAAAACGACTTCATCATCTTTTTTTAGGTTGTCCAATCCATACGAGTATGCTATTAAATTTAAGCTTTCTGTTGCATTTTTAGAAAATATAATCTCTTCTCTATTTCTTGCATTTATAAATTTAGCAATTTTCTCTCTTGTACTCTCATACTTTTCTGTTGCTTCTATGCTTAAACTATATGCACCTCTATGTGGATTTGCATTACATTCTTTATAATAGCTTTCTATTGCATCAATAACACATTGTGGTTTTTGCGTTGTTGCTCCACTATCTAAATAACTTATTTTTCTTTCTTGCAATATTGGAAATTCATCTTTAAAATTCATTAGTCAATTCTCCTATCAATTTCATTTAAAATTTCTTCTTTTAATTCTTCATCTTTTATTGTTTGTATAATCTGATTAAATTTAGCTTTTACTATTAATCGTATTGCTTCTTTATAGCTTAAACCTCTACTCATAATATAAAATAAATCTTTATTATCAACTTTTCCAGATGCTGTACTATGGTTTCCTTCTACATCATCTTCTGTGCATAAAAGCATTGGTAATGCTAGAGATTTTGCTTTATCTGATAGCAATATGCAAAATTCATTTTCATTTCCCTTTGATTTTTTGCAACCTTTTTTAAAGTCTATTGTTCCTTTAAAATGTTTCTTGCTTTCATCTTTTAATGCTCCTTGAACATCTATATCTACATTAGAATTTTCTCCTCTAATTTCTGCAATGTAGTTTATGTCTTTTACTTCATTTTTTGTTCCTAAATAAATTGTTTTTAAATTGTTTTTGCTTGAGCTTCCTAGCATATTCGAATAGTAATTAGAAATACTATTTTTTGCACCTATATCAATTATTGTATAATTTACTTCTGCTTTATTATTTATTTCATTTTCTATTGAATAAAAATTATTTGTCTCTCCGTTTAATAGATTTATAAGTGTTATATTTGCTTTTGCATTTTCATTTGCAATAACTCGTATTATTCCATTATGAAAGCATTTTTCTTTTGCCTTCGAACTGTATTCTATAACTACATTTACATTGCTGTTTGCAATTATTTCTATGTTATCTATTAATTCTAGGTTTTCATCATCAAAGTTATATTTTATTTTTATATTCGAATTTTTGCTATTTGAAATAATTTTTAAACTACTATTTGCATTTTTTAATATATTCTCTTCTAATATTTTGCCATTTCCATACACTAGCTTTTTATTTGATATACTTTTTTCTAGACTACAACCTTCATTTATAATTTCTACATTTTTAAACTCTTTTAAGTCTTCTGGAAGTTCTATATCTTTTAATTCAATATTATTAATTCCAAAATTTCTGGAAGTTCTTACTGGTGTATTGTTTAGTTTTAATGTTTCCATATTTTTAATCCTTTCTTTTTATCCAATTGCTCCTTCTAGCTCTAGATTAATTAAATTATTCATTTCTACTGCATATTCTACTGGTAATTCTTTTGAAATTGGATAAGCAAATCCTCTTACTATCATTGCTTTTGCATCTTCTTCTGATAATCCTCTACTCATTAGATAAAATATTTCTTTATCACTTATTTTTCCTATTTTAGCTTCGTGAGAAAATTCAATATCATCTGTTCTTATATCATTTACTGGAATTGTATCTGATCTAGAAATATTGTCTAGCATTAAAGATTCACACGATACTGTGCATTTAGACTTCCCAGCTTCTTTTCCTATTTTTACAAGAGCTCTATAAGTACAACTTCCTCCATCTTTAGATATAGATTTTGAGTTTACAACAGATGATGTGTTTTTTGCATTATGCACTACCTTAAAACCTGTATCCAAGTTCTGTCCCTTACCTGCAAATGTTATACCTGTATACTCTGTTTTAGCACCCTCTCCATTTAAAATGCTCATTGGGTATAACATAGATATTTTAGACCCGAACGAACCTGTTACCCAGTCAATTTCTGCATTCTTACCAACAATTGCTTTTTTAGTATTTAAGTTCATCATATTTTTTGACCAGTTTTCTATTGTAGAATATCTTAAATATGCATTGTCTTTTACATATAGCTCAACACATCCTGCATGAAGATTTACTTTGTTATATTTTGGTGCTGAACACCCTTCTATAAAATGAAGACTAGCCCCCTCATCTACAATAATTAGAGTGTGTTCAAATTGTCCTGATTCCGGTGAATTTAATCTAAAATATGATTGCAATGGTATATCAAGTTTTACATTTTTAGGGACATATACAAATGAGCCTCCTGACCAAACTGCAGCATGTAAAGCTACAAATTTGTGGTCATTTATTGAAACACATTTCATAAAATGTTCTTTTACTAAATCAGGGTATTCTCTTACAGCTGTTTCCATATCTGTATAAATAACTCCTTGCTTTTTTAAGTCTTCCTTTATACTATGATATACAACTTCTGAATCATATTGAGCCCCAACGCCTGCTAATGATTTCTTTTCTGCTTCTGGAATCCCTAGTTTATCAAATGTGTTTCTAATGTCTTCTGGAACATCATCCCAATTTGAATTTAAGTTTGTTTTGGGCTTAACATATGTTGCTATCTCATCCATTTTTAGTTCTGACAAGTCTGGTCCCCATGTTGGTAGTTCTAATTGGTTGTATGTTTCTAATGCTTTTAGCCTTATATCTCTCATCCATTCTGGCTCATTTTTCTTTTTTGAAATCTCTTCTACAATTTCTTTGTTTAAGCCTTTTTGCATTTTAAATTCGTAATTATCTTTATTTTTTATGTCATAAATATTTCTATCAATATCTTCTATATTAGTTTTTGCCATACTACACCTCTAAATTTTTATACTTTTCATATCCATTTTCTTCAATTTCTTTTGCAAGGTCTGCATTACCTGTTTTTACTATTTTTCCATCTACCAAAACATGTACAAAATCTACTTTTAGGTTCTCTAAAATACGCATATTGTGTGTAATAATTAGAACTGCATTTTCATTTGTTTTATACATTTCTATTCCTTTTGACACTGTTCTTACGGCATCTACATCTAGCCCTGAATCTGTTTCATCTAATATGCTAAGCTTTGGATTTAATACAAGCATTTGCAATATTTCATTTTTCTTTTTTTCTCCTCCAGAAAAGCCTACATTTAAGTTTCTATCTACTAATTTTGGATTCATATTTAATTCTTCTACATATTTTTGTAGAGTATTTTTAAATTCAAATATCTTTACTGGTTTATCCTGAACTTTATTTTTTGCTGTTTTTAAAAAGTTTGCACAAGAAATTCCAGGTATTTCAACAGGTGATTGAAAAGACATAAAAATTCCTTTTTTAGCAATTTTGTCTGTAGATAAATTATTTATATTTTCTCCTTCAAAATCTATTTCGCCACTTGTTTTTATATATTCTGGATTATTAAATATGCAGTTTGCAAGAGTTGATTTTCCCGCTCCATTTGGCCCCATTATTACATGTATTTCTCCTTTATTTATTGTTAAGTTTAGTCCTTTTAATATTTGCTTATTTCCTGCATTTGCATATAAATCTTTTATTTGTAATAGATTGTCCATTATAATTTCTCCTTTTTGTTTTCATACTAATATAGTAGGAATTATATCATTTAATTCCTACTAAGTCAATATGATTTATTCTATTTTATTAAGTCTGCCAAGGTTTTGCTATCTACATACTCATTAATTACATTGTCTAGTCCTTGCCAAAATTTGAATGTTTTGCAATTTTCTCTTTTGCCACATTCTTCTCCATTAACACATGCTATTGGTGCAAGATCTCCTTCTGTTTTTCTTAATATATCTCCAACTTTATATTCTTCTGGTGATTTTGCCAGTCTATATCCTCCATTATTTCCTCTAGTAGATTTTACATAGCCGGCCTTATTTAGCATTGCCATTATCTGTTCAAGATATTTTAATGAAACTTCTTGCCTATTTGAAATGTCTTTTAAAGAAACATAATCTCCCTTGTCATTAACTGCTAGGTCTATCATTACTCTTAGGGCATACCTTCCCTTTGTTGATATTTTCATTTAATCTCCTCCATTGAATTTATTATACTACTATTTTACTAGGATTTGCAACATGTTTTCTTTTAAAAAATGGTGAAAAAGGGGTCTGACCCCTTTTTCACCATTTTAGGATAATCATTAGATTTTTTTTGCTATATAATAGTTTTTCTTTCCTCTTTTTATAATTAAAAATGTATTGTTTATAAGGTCTTGCTCTGTTATTGTTTTGTCTAATTCTTTTACCTTTTCTCCTTTTATTTCTATACTGTTTCCAGAAATAAATTCTCTTGCTTGTCTTTTACTAGTTGCAACATTCATTTCTACTAATACATCTAATATGTTTTTGTTAAGTTCTATTTCTTTTACTTCATTTCCTTTAAAAGCTTCTCCTAATTCTTCGTTTGATAAATCATTAAAATTGCCTTTAAATAAAGCTTCACTAATTCTTACAGCTTTTTCGTATTCTTCTTTTCCATGTAAATCTGTTATTATTTCTCTTGCAAGTATTTTGTGTGCTTCTCTTAGTTCTGGATGTTCATTATGTTTTGCTTCTATCTCTTCTATTTCCTCTCTACTTAAGAATGTTAATTTCTTTAAGTAACTAATAATCATTGAATCTTCAAGATTTACTAGATATTGATATAATTCATAACTTGATGTTTTATTTTTATCTAGCCATAGTGCATTTCCTTCTGTTTTTCCAAATTTAACTCCATTTGAATCTGTAACTAATGGCATTACCATTCCATAAGCTGTTTTATCTGTTTTCTTTCTAATTAATTCTATTCCTGCTGTTATGTTTCCCCATTGGTCTGAGCCAGCAACTTGAAGAACACAATTCTTTGTTTCGTATAGATGTAAGAAATCTAGTGCTTGTAATATCATGTATGAAAATTCTGCATAAGTAATACCTGTTTCCATTCTTGATCTTACTTTATCTTTTGCTAGCATATATCCAACATTAAAGTATTTTCCGTAATCTCTTAAGAAATCTATAACATTTATGTCTTTTGTCCAGTCATAGTTATTTACAACTTCAAATCCAAATATTTCTTTTGCTTGTTTTGTTAGCCCTTTAATATTATGTTCAACTGCTTCTTTTGTAATCATAGGTCTTTCTGCTGTAGGTTTAGGATCTCCAATTAATCCTGTTGCTCCACCTACTAATAAAATAGGTTTATGCCCATATTTTGCAAGTCTTTTTGAAATTAGAAATGATGAATAATGACCAATATGCATGCTATCTGCTGTTGGGTCTGTTCCAATGTAAAATGTTAATTTTTCATTGTTTAATTTGTTAATTAGTTCTTCATCACTAATATCTTGAATTAATCCTCTCCATTTTAAATCTTCGTATAAATTCATAACATCACCCTTTCTTATTTAGCGGATTGCCGAGGAAATCGGCCCCTACAAATCAAAAACCAATTCATCCTAGTTAAAGGACGAATTGGTCTGAATTCCGTGGTACCACCTTTTTTCACAATATTTTATATTGCCTCAATTAACGCTTATTCGTAGCTACACGTTAGTTACTATAAGAATTGTAATTCAAATTTTATATTCTAGTAATTTCCACCAACCATTACCTCTCTGTTAGTTACTATAAAATTCTACTGGTTTTCTTTTTAAAACATAACTAAATTAACTTGCAACTATTTTAACATTTTAAAATAGTATTGTCAAATAAATAATTTAATGTTACTCAAATAATGTTCTTATTATTTTCTTTAAGTATCTACTTCCTCCATTTGAACCGCCATCTTCTACCATGCTTACTATTAGCATTGATTTGTCTAATTCTTCATCTACTGTAAAACAATTGAACCACCCTAATGTTTTTCCTTTTTCTTCTTTTGATGCTTTAAGCTCTGCTGTTCCTGTTTTTCCTGCTAATTTTACTCCATTTACTTTTAAATCATGCGCTGTTCCTGTTGGACTTTCTACTACTTGTATTAAGTCTTCTCTTATTATATTTGCCGCTTCTTTTGAAAAAGCATTTTTTACCAAGTATTCTTTTTCTCTATTTTCTTTGTATTCTATATATGGTTTTACCATATTGCCTTCATTTACAAATGCTGAATATATAGATGCCATATGTATTGGATTTACTAATAATTGTCCTTGGCCATACCCGCTATCTGCAAGTGTTGCTTCTCTTTCTATTCTTTCAGAATTAGAATATGTTGACTTATTAGTATCTAATTCAAAATCTATATCTTCATTGAATTTTATTTTGTCTAGTCCTTCTGTAAATGTTTTTTCTCCAATTTTTAATGCTGCTTGTGCAAAATAAATATTATCTGAATGTATTAAAGCATTTTTTAGATTTTTCTTTCCACTATATGCTGTAAGTGTTGTTATTTTGTGATCTCCCCAAGAACTATCTTTTTGCCATGCAAGCCCTGAATAATTAAACTCATCATCTTCGCTTAAATTCCCAGTTGTTAGTCCTATTGCTCCTGTAATTGGTTTGAATGTTGAGCCTGGACACCAAGTTGATATAAATCTTGTAAATAGTGGTTTTGCTTCATTAGTGCTTATACTATTCCACTCATTATTTGTCATACCTGTAACAAATTTATTAGGGTCATATGACGGCGTGCTAACTAATGCTAGAATTTCCCCTGTTTGTGGATTCATCACAACAAAAAATCCTTTATCATTTTTTATTTTTTCATATAGTTTTGTTTGAAGATTAATATCTATTGTAAGCTTTATATCTTCTCCATCATTCCCTTTTGTTTCTGCTATTGTTTTTACTATATTTCCATTATTGTCTTCTATATATATCTTTAATCCGTCTTTCCCTTTTAGTCTTTCTTCATATACTTGCTCTAATCCAGTTTTTCCAATAATAGAATGAGGATTATACCCCTTTTCAGCCTTGCTTTCTAATTCTTCTGCTGTTATTCCTTGAACATATCCTGTTATATGTGCTGTTATATCTTTGTATGGATATTCTCTATTTGTTTTAGTTTCTGCAAGTATATTTCCATTTCTATCCAATATACTCCCTCTTTTTCCTTCTGTATTGCTAACCCTAACTTTATAGTCATTGTTTAACTCTGGAAATATTAAGTTTGATGACCATTCTATTTTGTACTTTTTGCTATCATCTTTACTTAATTTTGCTGTGTTTTCGAACTCCACATCTCCAGCACTTGTATTCATTTTTGTTAGATATGTAATTATAACTTTCTTCTTTTCATTTTGAATTGAAGTTATTTCTATTTTTATTTTCTTTGCATGTATTCCTTCATATATATTTTTGTTTCTTTTTAGGAATTCTTCTTTATCTGTATTTGAGTGTACCATATTATACATTTCTTCATAATTTTGCTTTTCTATATATGCAAAATATGTTTTTAGTATCTCTTCTGGATTTTGTTTCTCTTTGTTTAATACTAATATTGCTACTGTTATTAATGCTATTACTGCTACTGCAATTACTGATATTATTACTACTTTTTTCTTCATACTACTTCTTCCTTCCAACTTATTCCATTATCATCTGAATAAAATTTTACTGTATTTCCTCCATTATAATCTCCATCTGTTCCTTGTCCTACTTCTATGGTTAATCTTCCACTTTCTAATTCTGGTAAATTATAATAATCATAAATCTCTTTCCATTGCATTTCTTCGTTCCAGTTGCTTGGAGTTAATTCAATCTTTTTAAAATTTTGGCCTCCGTCTGTCGTAATATATAAATCACATTTTTCTCCACTATATGTCATGGTTACAAATCCTAAATTTTCACTAAAAAATCTTATTTGACTTTCTTTCCTAAAAATTTTCTCTTCTCCTATTCCTTTATTTATTATTTGCCATGTTTTACCTCCGTCCACTGTTTTGCTTATATGTCCAAAGGCTACTGTCATAGCCATATCCTCAAATTGTAACATAAAGCCAATTTGTGAATTTATAAAATGAATATTCTCTATTGTCGAATTTCCATCTATTTCTACTTTATTCCATGTAATTCCCTTATTGTCTGAATATATTAAGTATGTTTTTCCATTCTGTCTATATGGGAACACTGTTTTTTCATTTGATATTTGGTAGTTGTATTTATTAAAAGTATAGCCATTATTAGAGAAATCTTCTGGAGCTTCTACAACTCTGTCTTCATTATATTTTACATATAATGTCCCATTTTTTATTCTGTAACTATATGGGTCCATATCTACTATTTTGTAGTTCTGTAAGTTTCCTTTATATGTCATGCAATTTAATTCGTATGCTACTGTTTTATCCATTGATATTTTTGCCAAAGTTATTGTGCCATCTTTTTTTATAATATATGTTGCTTCATCCAATTCGCAATTTTTATTTAAAGCAATTACATATCTAGGCTCTTCTTTTTTATATAAAACTATTGCAATTGTTCCGAACTGTTGTATATCACTATTTTCGAATCTATCTTTTTCTCCATTGCAATTGATTGTTATTCCTTTATTATCTACTATCATATATATATCGTTTTTACCCCATTCTCCTAAAATAGCATTTTTGACATAGCTATATGATATTCCGTTACCTCTATCTCCATATGTTGCAACAAATTCATGTAAGTTTCCTTCCAAGTCTTTATATGTTACTGAACAAATATCTGTTGTAAGCCATTGTTTTTTTATTTTTCCTACGCTAGGATAAGAAAATGTTATATTTGGTTTTGCAAATAATAAAATTGCATTTCTATAAAATACAGTCTCTCCTGTTTCTTTGTTTTGTTTTAACACAAGTTGATTTGAAAAGTCACTAGAAAAACTAATAATGCATTTATTCTTTAATCCATTATTAATTGTAAATGCTAAATTTATAATTGTTAAAACTAACAAAGTAGAATAAATAATAATATTTTTAATTTTACTTTTTTTCTTTATATATACATATGCTACTAGAAATAGGCAAACTATTATTAGTTGGTTTACTATATAAAATAAACTATCTATTACATATTCAAATCCGCGTTTTTTTAATTTAAATATATATATGCTTTGCAATGCAACTGCTAATATAAATATTATTATTGATATTATTCCTATAATCTTTTTAATTTTTATAATCTTCTTTTCTCTTTTTTCTTTAGTTCTATTTATTTTTTCTATTGCTTCTTCAACTGCTTTATTAATGTCTATTTCTTTTTTATTTCCTTTTTCACAATTTAACAATTCAGAAATGTTAATTTCCAGTACATCCGCTAATGGATTTAATATTGTAATATCTGGAAAGCTTAACCCTCTTTCCCATTTTGATATTGCTTTATCTGTTAAATTTAGTTTTTCTGCCAATTGTTTTTGTGTCATATTTTTTTCTTTGCGAAGTTCTGCTATAAATTTTCCAAATTTAGTATTATCCATGCTATCCTCCTTCACAAATATTTTAATATTAATATCTATTTTATGCAATCGACTGTTGGTAGATTTCTATATTTTTACTAAATTTTTATACTAAAATAGAAG
>ULMM01005135.1_pt1 | contig 38210 bp, 73 predicted proteins | sample 1951661 | NCBI WGS metagenome assembly ULMM01 (sample SAMEA4835551, study PRJEB28245) | human gut metagenome | biome: gut microbiome; material: fecal sample | place: Denmark | collected 2008 | reverse complement strand
AAAAAAGTGAAGTAAGTGCCACTAACACAAACTCCACAAACGATAACATAGATTAGCAAACTAATCTGTAAGGAGCTTTGCTCCTTATTTTTTATTATATTCATTAATTGTATTTTTATCACATGTATTCCTAGAATGTCAAGTTTTTTATCTAATGTTACAAAAAAGTTAATTTTTTGTAATGAAATTGTAACATTTCTTTTTCTTCCTGTCAATATTATAACACAAATTTTATGTGATTTCAAGCAAAAAATTGCCTAATTTCAGCCATTTTTTGACCTTTTAAAATCAATTTTAAGCTATTTTATCTTTTATTTAATGTAGTTATATACCTTGATTTTTCAGCGTTTTTGATAATTTTGTATTTGTGACAAAATTCGACAATGTTTTTATTTTTTATGTGATATAGTGTGAAAAAAAGGAGGTATTTATATGAAATATATATTTTTAGAAAAACATGGAAGCAATAGCGATCCACTTTATAAAGAATATTTATATTTTATTACTGATGATAAAAATTTTGATTACTCAACTTTGTCCGATAACCAAAAAAATTAATTCATTTTAAAATTTGTGTTCCTGAATCTGATTGTTCAAATATTTTAAATTCATTTAATCATAATAGTCCTAAAAATTATGAATCTGCTTTTGGAAATATTTATTCATATATTCTTGGCAATAATTTATTTGAACAATCATTTTTTAAATTTACAATAGATGATAATAACAAAGTTATAAAGGCAGAATAATATCTGCCTTTTACTTTACATTTTTGTACAATAACCTAATGCCATCCATCCACTTGGAGTTAAACCAAATCCATTTTGAATTTTAGTAACTGTTGTTATTACTCCTCGTTTTAATCCATTAGTATATTGATTTCCTAATTTTTTATTCTGATATCTTGCATTAGCTGTTAATTGTTTATAACTCTTTATTTTATATTTTGTACTAGGACCAGTACGAACATTTAATATATTTGCATTAACTCTATATGTTCCTGTAGTATATTTTTGAGCCGTTTCATTTTTTACAACAGCTGTATATCTAGTTGTATAAGCTAATGAAATCCATCCTAAGTTTGTTTTTCCAAAGTTGTTTGACTCTGCTAATACAGTTACTATTGAGCCTTTTGCATATCCACCAACTCTTGAATATGATGTGCTGGCTCCACTTCTTATATTCAAACCACCATTTGCTATTACTTTAACTTGATAATTTACTTTATTTATATTAGATTCTACTTTATCTGTCACTGTTGTTGTAGTTGTGTTTTCTTTTGTGTCTGTTCTATTATTTTTGAAACAGAAAAATTTTTGATAATTTGCATACTCTCTAAAGTTTTCTATTGATACATATACTGTATTACCATTTACTGTTGCTAATCCTCTACGGCTAGATACATCAAATTTTCCATTATACAAATATGGATCATATACTTTTATATAATCTCCTTCTACACCAATTAAAACTATAAAATGTCCTCCATATGTAAATAAACCTTGATTACAACTTGCTATTATATAATTATTATCTTTTAATTTTGTTACTGCATCATCTAATTTATAACATTCACTGTACCCAATATCAAATATATCAGCTGTCCACTTAAAAGCGCTCCAATATGTTCCCTGATTTGCACTTCTATAACTATATTTTGTATATAATTCTGCCATTGTGTCTGGTGTTATATTTCCTTTTATGCTAGACACTACCATTGCTGCTGATGTAGGTCCACAGCCACTTGAACCTATTGTTTGTGATTTATTTTCTATACTAGAATACATTTTATTAGACCATCTACTATCTAATTGAGAATAGTATGTTAATCCTGCGTATTCTCCAACTTGAACATTTGGTGTTTTTTCTGAACCTTCATAAGCAATAATCCCTTGTTCTTCAAACCCTTCTGATTCTGTTTCCTGAACTTCTAAACTTTGCTCGTCTGTTTCTGTTAGATTTGGTATCTCTGTACTAGATTTATTTATTTCATCTACTACTGTACTTATGGCTTCTGATATCTTATTTGTATCAACTTGTCCAGTTTCATTATATTCTAAATAAACATTTAACAATATAGATACTGATACTAATATTGCTACTATCAAGCTTATTGTTTTTGTTTTACTTTTAAATATTTCTTCTAATTTATTTTTCAATTTTCTCTCCTCCTAATCAGTTATTTCAAATTCTTTTACTTTTTCCATTAATGCTTCTATAAATGAATTACCTTTTAGTTTAAAATAAATTTCTGCACTATGCTGTATGCTCTCTAATTCATAATGTGTTATCTTTTTATCTTCTTTGCATCTATCATATATAGTCAATATATCATTTCTCAGGCTACACTTTGTTGCTTCTATCATTGACATGCAAAAACTAAACATTCCAATCGAAAATGTACCCAGAAATGTAATTAGAAACCAATAATCTTTTAAAAACTCTAATACTTGCACTATCTTTCCCCCTCTGCTGTTGTTGATATATTAGCAATTAATTTTCTTATGTCTGCTACTGTTTCTACATCAAAAACTGGACTTACTTCATCTGTTGAATAAATATGTGTTGTATCTTCATAACTAGTTGCTTTCTGTATTTCTGTTACTACTGCTTTTTGTTCGTCTGTGAATTTTAGTCTTGTTTCTGTTGCTGTTTTATAATAAATAGTAATGTTATTAGTAGATAAGTATTTTTTAAATGCTGCTACTGTGCTTTCTTCTAATCTTGAAGATTTTATATATATAACAATATTGTTCGGATAATTAGAACTTGCATTTCTTATATGTTCTGTATTAGAAGTATCTCCATATTTTGAAACTAGCTTATCACATAATATTTTGTTTTCGTCTACTTTTTTTCCATTTTCTAAAATATTTAAGCAATTTATTACTGCATATTCTCCATTGCTCGCTACACTAAAATAAGAATCGTTTTCAGTTCCATTTAAAACTAGTTTATTCCAACAATGTACTTCTTCTCCATTGTCCCAATCAAGATAATCATCTGTTAGCATCTCTTCTCGTACTGGCATAATATACTTTTGTTTTTGTGTCTTATCAGAATTTTCTATTATAGCCTTAGATGATCCTTGAGCATATTGACTATATTCCCCTACTTCTGCACCTTCTGCTATTTTAACTTTATAATCAACATAATCATTCGCATTACAATCAGTGCCTCGCGTTGCAAAAAACCAAGCAAATAAATATCTATTACTATCATTTATAGTATCTGCTACTTTATATTGCAATGTAATTACACCGTCTGTTGTATTCTGAGTTTCATCATATTTTTCATTTGATTTTGTTCCAGTATAATCCGTATTATTTTGTCTTAATACTAAAAATCCTTTGTTTGTGCTTGTATTAGATTTTACTTTTGTTTTTAAAGTTAGTGTTTTACCTGCATATTTTGTTAAATCCATTATTTTAAAACCAACCGCATTGTTTGCGTTTTTCGATGTTGTTGCAATTATTCTAAAATTAGTACTGTCAGTAATTTCTACACTAGCTTCATTAAAGTTTCTATAATCATACTTTGTAATATCAAATATATTTATATTACTACCAACAGTTTTTATTGGACTTTGATAGTCTAGTGAAGGACTTGCTCCGTGTTGTTCGTAAGCTTTATTTTCTTTTCCTTCATATATCGCAACTTCTGTTACTGTTTTATTTACATATGTAGAGTCTGTATAAATATAACAGTTAATAGCATTTGATATATCCACTGTATTTTGAAATGAACTTCCAAATGTTTTATTTAGAATTTGTCCCATACTATCTGTTATTACAAATGCAGCATGTGCTCCTGAAAATATGGTTCCATCAGAAAATTTGCCATGTAAATAATAGTATTTATTAACTTCAATCTTTGGAATATTTTCTTTTCCTAACCACTTGATTGTATTTCCACTACTTGATGTCGTATATGGTAAATTAGCATTTAATAGATTATACCCTTCTCTTGTCTCCTGCTCGCTATTTCCACCAACTTTAAACTTTCTAAATCGCATATTCTTTGCTGTATTATTTAATGTTATATTTTCTCCTTTTTCGCTCACTGTTGGTAATACATTGGTTATATTTCTTAAGTTTTCTAATTCTTCTTGTATATTCCCTGCATTAATATCTAGTTTTTCCCAATTTTCATTAAGTGTTTTTTCAATATCAAATTTATTATTTAAATCTGTTTCACTGGTTGTATCCCATTTAAATAATTTTAAATTTTCTGTTTCTTTTGACATCTTTCTACCCTTTCTAATTTTAAAATATACATTGATTAACTTATACGTTTCCACATATAGCATGTGATATATGGCTGTACATTTGAACTATCACTAGTCTTTCCAAATACTCCCAAACCTTCTGTCGAATTTTCATCATGACTTATAGTGTCTAGCCCTACATCACTTCCGCCTAAAAACGCTCTCCTATTTTCTTTAAACGTAACATCATTTATAGTAGAATTAAAATCCATATAAACTCGGCTTGGATTAGATGTATAAAACATGTTAAATCCTGCTTTTAATGTTCCAGAATCATGACTATGTACTTTCGATCCTCCTGTTTTCTCTACTGTATTAAAGTCAGAGTCACCTGAATCCACACCAACAGGAACCTTTCCTTTTCCCCACAACTCCCAAGTTCCAAAACCTAGATAAGCCGATGGATTCACACTTGTTGTTTCCATCCTTATATGACCGATTGGATTTTCTGCTTGTATCATTGCTTGTATAGCTTTTTCTATGTTTTCCTGAAAGAGATTAAATGTTTCTGCGCTTACTTTTGTAACACCGTCTTGAAAATTAATTTTATCCATTTATTTTTTCCTCCAATTCTTTTATTTTTTCTTGTAATTGTTCTATTATTTTTTGTTGTTTTTGCATTTTTATATCAGTTGCTTTTTGTTTTAATATTAAAAATTGTTCATAATCAACTGAATAATACATTGTATCATCATTTTGTTTGTATTGAACTTCATATACTATCTCGTAGTCAAGCGGATTCTTATTATACTTTTTAAATATTTCTACTAAATCTTGTGCTAAGATACCAAACGTTATTAATCCATTTCTGTTATCCACTTTAAATTGTTTCATTTCAACTTCTTCTATTGCTTTTATTAAATCATCATCTATATTTTGTATTTCTCTTTTTAATCTTTTATCAGATAATGTTCCAACATCTGTATCATCTACATAAAAGACCAACTTTCCACTTGACATCCAATGTACATGATATTCATGTCCTGATGCTCCATACACCAGTTTATTTCCCAAATAGCTAGGGATATCTCCGAAGTTTACACTTCCAGCTACTAATCCAGAATTAAAAATAGTTATTTTGGCACCTATTTGAAAACGATCACTTGCATAAATTTCTTTTCCGCATTATATGACCTTCGTCTGATAACAAGCAATTACAATCTTCTGTTCCTATTCTGAAACTATTGCTTCCAGCTTGATTTTTAAAAAAACTTATCTTATCAAGTATGTTAATCGTTTCATATCTAGCTCCTTGCTGTGGAAAAATTCCCATCATCATATTGTTAGTATTAACATCATAAAAATATAGTGCTCCTACTGCTGGATCTCCTTCTATTCGGACTCCTCCAGTTGTAATTCCTGTTCCTATCCCATTAAGCAAAATATCACAAGCAGTTAAAACAAGGCTTCCTCCCCAAGTATCTGAATTTTTTGCTCCCATACTGAAATCTTTTATATAAAAAATCGGATAGAATTTTCCATCCGATTTCGTTTTTATTCCCCATGCCATTCCATTATCTATATCTTTTTCGTACTCTCCTTCTACTGAAAAGGCTATATATTGTTTATCATCTACTGTTTGTACTCCCATTTCACCAAATGGTGTTACTTCTCCACTTTTATAAAAATGTTCTCCTTCCTTGTCAAAACTTGCTATAACGTTATTACTGTTATCAGCAAGACACAAACTTGCATTATTATTAAATACCATCATCTTTATAAAATCTGATATTTTATTCCATGCAATTCGAACACTTTCATAATCTTGTATCATTTTAGTTCCAAATTCTGCATTGTCTACTTTTTTATTAACTTCTGTCATTATTTGTGATGATGTCTGCGAAATGCTAGTATTCATTTCGACTTTAGTTGCAAATGTATTTGCTAAATCACTTTTTGTCGCCCACTTAGCCTGTATCTCTGCATTAAAATATTTTATTTTAAGTATATTTACTCCTTCTTGTAGTACTATATGTATTTCTCCTATATCTTCTATTTCTTCATTATCTTTTATTGTCCCATCACTATTTATTCTTCTTATTATTTGCGCTTGTCCACTTTTTATCATATATTCATCTCGTACTTCTCCATTCTGTCTTAATTCATCTATAACATTTAAATTATACTCTGTTGAATTATTCTCTTTATCTGTTACTATTAATATACTTGCATCTTTTCCTAATGTAACATTATCTCCAAAAAGCAATTCATCGCTCATAAATTGATATTTAAATACTGTATTATTTCCATATATATTTAACGTTAATAATTCACCATTTATACAATTATTCAATGTTAATTCAGTTACTCCTGTTGCATTCTCAGTTAAATCTGCTATATTTGATACTTTATCATTTATACTATCTATAGTTTGTTCATGTTCTGTTAGTTTTTTAGAATTTTCAGTTGATTCTTCAACTAAGTCTTGTATTTTCCCTTCATTTTTTTTTGCCAGCCTTTCAACTTTTAAAGTTTTCTTTTCTTCTTTTGTTGTAACTTTGTATTCTGTATTTGTCTCTTCTGGTAATTCCGCTTCTATATCACTTGATATTCCAGTATTAATTGTTATATTTGCTTTCAAATAATAAGACTTATATAAACTATCTTCTTTATCTCCTAATTCTATACATACACATGGTTTTAACCACATTACACCAACATCAGAAGCCTCAAAAGAATAATATTCAAGTCCCTTTATCTGTTCAAACATTCCTTTAATAACTTTTTCCCTTTGAAATTCAATAAATTCATTTTCATCAAATCTAATTTCACATCTTCCATTTTGTGCTATGCTCTTTTCGTCTGTTTCTTCAATATTGTCTTCTACATCCCCACGACCTAAAACTAGTGCATTTGCAGGTCCAAACTTTTCTTTTATTGTTAAATCTGTTAAATATGATTTATCTAATTTTTCTGTAACCTCATTATCTACTTTATATAAATTTAATTTATTGTCTTCTATAAATGCAGTCGTCAATGTTGCCTGTACTACTTTTTCCAAAACATCTCTATATGTTAATTCCTGTGCTGTAAAAAAATCCTCTTCAACATCTAAATCAGCATTATAAAAATCTGTGGAATATAATTCTACTCCACAGACTTCGCACATTTTTTGAACTAATTTTAACATTTTGCAAGGATATGTTAATTGTAATTCTGACTGTTTAAATGTTTTCATAAATCTAATCATTCTGTCATACCCTGTTACTGTTATTTCATCTTTTTTCTTGCTATCTTCGATATCTTTTATAAAATAATTTCCTAAATCTATATATTCAAATTTGTTATTAATAAATAGTCCATATTGGAAATTAATATCTTTGTCCTTTATTTCATTTGCATTTTTTACGGTAATTTCAACTTGCTTCATTATTGTTTTAAACAATTGACCATCAAAACTATATTTTAGTTCTTTTGCTATTGTTTCTTTCTGTTTTCTTAATTTCCAAACTGGCAATGCATTAAAAATATGTACTGGCATCATATGTATTTCTTTAACTGTTAATTCACCATCACATATACTTAATTTTATATTTTGCTGTTTTATCTTTTTCGTTATGCTCTTAAATTCATTACTTACACTCATGTTAATTGTGGCCTCCTATCTATTGCAGTCAACGTTACTGAAAATTTATCCCAATAACCACCACACGCAAGTGGACTACTTTTTATTGCCTGACCATTGTAAAAATCTTCTGAAAATAAATCACCTTGTTTATAATTACTCATGTCCTTTTCTAATGAAAATTGAACATCACTTAAAAAAGGATGTTCAAGCAATTTTTTTATTAAATTATATTCTTCATCTGATACTATCCCAAACTTTATTTCTAAAGTTGTAAAATATCCAATAAAAGTACCACTATAATGTCCATCTAATGTATTTCTTCCAGTTCCATCACCCCATAGAGGTTCTGGTCCAGGAATTAATTCAATAATTCCTGGTACTTGAATATTATTTACTATTAATTTTGGTTCATACATATTTAGCCTCCATTCGTTGCAAATCTATTTTTATTTTTAATTTTTTCAAGCTTTTTATTTAATTCATATCCATCAATATATAAATTAAAATCAAGACTTAGATTAATTAGAATTTGTATTATTTTTTCAAGTAATTCTATAACTTTTTCGTTATTTCCTAATCCCATTTCTTGATTAGCCTTCTTATATAATGACATTAGTTTGTCTTCCGGTGCAACTACCTCACCTTGATGTCTGTTATCACCTATCATAGCTAATTGAGGTGTGTTTGCTTTTACATAACCACCTTGTGCTAAATATGGAATTTGCGGAACAGATACTGAAGGTAACCAACTAAATGGTTGAAAACCTGCAATAGTAGCATTTCTTATCATTCTCAATGCTGTATTAATAGAATTGAATGGAATAGATACAACTCTATTAATTCCCCTTATTAATGAATTAACAATATTTCTAAAAGTATTTGCTATTCCTTGTTGTATTCCCTCAAATATTCTTCCTCCTGTGCTAAACACATTTTTTACAGCATTCCACGCATTACTAAATATATTTCCAAACCATGATGCAACATTTCCAAAAACATTTTTTATGCCTTGCCATGCTCCAGACGCTCCATTTTTAAGTCCGCTCCATAAACTTCCAAAAGCATTTCGTATTGGATTTACTATTGTATTATTAAACCATTGACCTGCATTATTCCAAGCATTTTTTATTCCTTCCCAACATTTACTTGCAGTTTCTTTTACTTTATCCCAATTTTTTATTAATAATACTACAATCGCAATTAATGCTGCTATAGCCGCTACAACTAATGTTATTGGTGATGTTAATACTGCTAACGCTGCATTGAATAGCCACGTTGCTGCTGTTGCCGCTGTTGTTGCCACTGTACCAGCAATAGTTGCTGCTGTATTTGCAATTTTAGCCCCTGTGTTTATAACCCATTGTGCTGCCTGTTTAACTAAAGCTGCCGTTCCTGAAGCAATGCTTACCACAAAATCTTTCGCATACATCAATGTTAATGCAATCGTTTCTGCTTTATCTGCAATTTTTGCAATTACATTCCCTAAAATAGCATTTTTTAGCAATCCCAATGCTGCAATTACTCCTCCTGCCTGTTGTATAAAAGACATTAATTCTACAACCTTCCACGCACTAAAAAATCCTAATACTGCAATTTCCATTCCAGTAACTACACTTTGATTATTATTCATCCAATTTCCTATTTCCGTTAAAACATCTGCCAACAAATTCAGTGTATCTACTATTACTCCACCTGTCCACTTTGCGACAGGCTCTAAAAAATTATTCCAAAACCATTGAAAAATTGGTTCAAAGGCTGTTATTAATGGATTTAAAACAGTTAATGCACCTGCAACTAAATTCAAAAATGCTGGAAGTAAATCTTGTATAGTCCATTTGGCTAATGGGACTAAAACATTGTCATATAACCATTTTAAACCATCTTTTATTATGGTTATCAGTGGTTGTGCTGCTTCTTTTACTTTGTTAAAAGAGTTAATAAGCGGTTCAAAATTAATATCGCCAAATATTTTTCCTATATCACTTGCTTGTTTTTTTAGATTATTTGTTAAATTTAGTCCACTTGTATCTATTTTTCCTCCTGCACCACTTCCACTTGAAGAACTATCACTATCATCTTTCTTTAATATTTGTGCAGTATCAAATGAAGCCAAACTTTTTAGATCTTTAGCAGATTTTTTGGCACTATCTCCAATTCCACTCACAGCATCACTCGCTTTTGATGCATCTGATGCTAAATTTGAAACAGTACTTGTACTATCATCTCCGCCAGCATTTCCGAATATCATTTCTGTAAATGATTTAAAAGCATTTGCCAACACTTGAAGTTTAGATAGTACCATATTTATTCCTTTTACTATCGGTGTAAATATGTTAATAAATCCTTGTCCTAAAGTTGCCTTTAGTTCATTAAATCTTAAGCCTAATACCCTTGTTTGGTTTGCCCAACTATCACTTGTCCTTGCAAAATCTCCATTTGCTATATTCAATTTATCTAATACAAATTTATATCTTAAAGCCACTTTTTCCTGTTCAGACATTTTAGACGTTGTTTTTCCATAACCATTTGCCAATGCATATTGGTCAAGTGCATTTTGTGTCATTACAACACCTAAATCCTTTAAAGTTTCTGTCTCACCTGTAAATACTGACTTTAATTTTGTGTATGCTTCATCACTTGATAAATTGTAAAAAGAAGCAACATCACCTGTAAGTCCTGTTAAAGTTTCTGACATTGCGAGCGCTTCTTTATTAGAAAAGTTAAATGCTTTTGCCATTGCTCCAAATGTACCAACATATTTTTTGGTTACTGTTTGTCCTAAACCAAATTGAGTTATTGCATTTTCAGCAAATCTATTTACTTCTGTATTTAAACTTCCAAAAGTAACATCAACAACATTCTGCACTTCTGTTAAATCAGAACCTAAATCAATACATTCTTTACCAAAATTTACTATTGCTTTAACAGAGAATGCTGCTACTGCTAATTTACCAATTTTCTTTAATGAGTTCTCTATTCCTGAACTTTTTATTGTATTTGTTGTATCTTTTAGTCCTTTATTAAATGGATTTGAATTTAATAATAATTCAAAATCAACAGAGCCCACATTCGTACTCATACCTACTCCTCCCCTCTTTTTTAGGATAAAAGCAGGTATTGGCTAACTACTCACCACTAATGGTCGTGTTGCTCACTCTGTCTTTTTCATCTATATCAATTTTAATTGTTTTCTTACATCTTATACATTTTATTTCACCCTTGCATTTTTCAACCTTTAATAAAAGTTGATTACAATTAGGGCATCTTACTTCTGTCATTTGTTATCACCAGCCATTTCTTTAAATGCTTTTTGAAATTCTGTAATAACTTTTTCATAATCTTCTTTGCTCATTTTCTTTGCTAATTTATTTCTATATTTCCATCTTATATTTTTTTGCTCTTGTGTGAAGTTTTTTAACATTTCTTCATCATCTTCACTGCGAATTTGAACAATGTTTCCGCAGTGGTGTATCTGGCATCAACCCAGATATAAGATTGCACAATTCTGCATAACTCATTGTGTCTATTTCTTTTCTTATTCTTATTCCATATTGTTTTGCTAAACTTGCCTCAATTAAAGGCCAGTCTTCTTCCATGTCGTACCATAATTCTGTTTCATTATTTGTTTTGAAATCGTTTTTCCATTTCCTCATAAGTAATTTCATTTACTTGTGCCATTATTGCTATAATAATAACTTTTAAGTCTGCAACTTTTACTTTCATTCCTTTTATTTCTTCTAATGCTTCTTTTCCTAGTAATAATTCTATTGCTTTAAATAATCCATCTAAACTATCGTCTTTTTTAAATAAATCTTGTGCTTTCAACATTGTTTCTGCTCCGCAGTCTACTTCATATGTTTTACCTTCTGCTATTGTTATTGTTTGTGGTTCGTGACTTAATTTTGAACTAATATCTATATTTGCCATTTCAAATTCCTCCTAAATATATTTATAAGAGGCCTTTAAGGACCTCTTACTTTTTAATATCTTATTCTTTTACCTCTTGTGTAGTTTCAACACTTTGTGGTGATGCTTCTGTGTATGTTGGTTTTCCATTTGACATTACATCAAATTCTAGCGGAATAACTTCTGTTGATTTTCCAGCTCCCCAGTTTGTTATGTTAAATATTGCATTTTCAAATACTAATTTTGCACCATTTGGAAATGTCCATTGTAAACATCCCTCAACATCTCTACCATTTTTCAATGCTAACCCTGCTATATAATCATTTCCAGTATCTCCAAAATTTCTTTTTCCAGAAATTGAAATAGTAACAGATTTAGAAGTCATCAATCTTCTAACCCATCCTTTTTGATCTAATGGATTCCATTCTTCTACTCCATTATCTAATTTGACTGAGAAACTTTCCATATCTGCTATATCTGTTAATGCTTCTTTAGTTGCTCCAACTTGAAATTGGTTTTCATATACTGGATATACTCCTGTTTTAGTTGCCATTATTTTTCACCCTTTCTATATAATAAATTTAATTCTATTGAAAACTTGTAAATATTGTTTTCATCTGCACCTAAATCAATAGGTCCATTATATAAACACTCAATTGAGCAATTATAATCATCAATAAAAAAAGAACTACAGTCTAATAGTTCATAAATCTTATTGGCCATCTTTTCAGCCATATTATAATTTTTTGTCCATCTTAACAGTAATGTAACTGGTAATATTCCATAACTTTTCAACTTTTTATATTTAGAATTATCTTCTAATTGTCTACGATTAGCATATAAAGCAATTGCTCTATCTTGATTTTCATCCATTTGACCTATGTACCATTTTGGACACTCTGTAATACTAGTTTTTAAATAATCTCTTATTTTAGATACACTAATTCTTGCTATCATTATCCATTTCTCCTTTTTAACATTTGTTTAAAATATTTTATTGGTAAATCTTTCTTGTTTCCATTAATATAATCATCAAAATAATACTGTTTTGCATTAGGGTTTTTACCTTGTTTTATATGTATTTCTGGGTCGAAATAAACCTTTCTTGAATATACTGTATCTACAACTATTCTAGCAACACCTTTTATAACTTTTTTATCATCTACAAAAGTGCTATCATTTTGCATTGTACCAGTATCAAATGGCATTGTTTGACTTTGAATTAAATCTGTTTTTACCGCTTCTGCAGTATCTATCAATGCTAATCTTGCATTTTCTAATAATTCATTTATATTTTTAGTATTATATGTTATTTTCATATTAAATCAACTCCAATGTTGTATGATGAACGGTTCCGTCTGGATTTCTTGGTCTACTTGCTTGATAAATTTCATACTCTATGTCATTTATTATTACTTGTCCACCACTTATTTTCTTTATAGTTGGTGCTATATCTCCAAGTAATATTACTTTTCCCACAAGTTGAATCTTTCTTCCATCTGAACTAATTATAATTTTAGTTGTTTCAACAAATCTACATTTTTGATTTTCTAAATTCAAAGAAGTTAAAGGCTCACCATCTTCTGATAAGCCTTCTTGATATATAACTACATCACATTTATTATTTAATAATCTTTCCAAGTGCTTTGGATTTAACCTCTTTATCATATAACCCTATTTGTTAATCCTGTTCTTTTTAAATAGAAAAAGGCTAATTTTGATATATTTAGTTTATCTGCCATATCTTGTGATTCCTTTTCATTTACTGTTAAGTCTCCACCTATAGAATAACTAGATATACTATTATCATCATATAATCCTTCTTCTTTTATATATTCAGCTTGCAAGCAAGTTGCTTTGATTATTAAATCTTTTTGTTGTGTTGTTAAATTATTAAATCCTCTTCTTTCAACTCTTGTCAATGTCGCTCTGTTGACATCTATTGAGGCAAACTCCAAATATTTTTCTATTTCTTCATTCTCTAATACTTTAGAACCATATTTCGAATAGTCCCCTTTTGTTGCATAAACATTTATCATTTGCAACACCTCTTATTTTACTTTCTTTTCTAATTCTGCAATTTTTGCTGTTAATTCTTCATTAACTTTTGCTAACTCTGTCTTTTCTTCTTCAACTTTTGTTATTTTTGCTGTTAATTCTTCATTAACTTTTGAAATTTTCTTTAATTCTTTTTCTAAATCTTTAGAAGCTACTTTTTTAGTAGCTCCTAATTTAGAATATCCTCTTGCCTCATATTGTGCTAATTCTTCCTCTTCGATAGACAATAATACATTATCTTTTACTATTTTTATTTTAGACATATTAACCTCCTATTCTCCAGCATATTCAGTTGTGTCAACATCAACATATATACTGTCAATTTTATTATCTTTTCCATTTGGGAATACAAATGTATCTGATAAACTTCTATCTTGATATAGATATCCATCACCTTCTGTATGTTGACCTGGATTAAAATAATAAATACTTGCAATTTTAGGAACTGTTTTAACAGTTAATGGAGAAGCTATTAATACATTAATTTTATGAGAACCTGTTACCGCTGCTACATGGTTGCCTTCATTTGCTGCTACTTTCTTGACTGGTACAAATCCATCTGTAAAATCAAATTTATCATAAAATCTTTCATCATCAATTACTTCTATTAATGTTACACCATCAATATCTGTAATTCTTGTTTCTATACCAATTCCACCTTCTGCAATTTGTGTCATTTCTATTTTTCTTGTAAAGTCTGTAGATTGTTCTAATAAATCCATAATTGTAGAATTTACATATGCAATTAATGCACCTTTTGCTACGTATCTTCTTAATTTTCCAGCACTTAACATTGCTTTTAATTTTCCATATACATTTTCTTTTGTATATGAAGACAATGCTGTTGAACTATGATATCCATCTAATTTTTGTGCTTCTGTAGCAACTTTTGAATAGAAATATGCATCCATTTCTGGTATTTGTTGTGTTTTGTGGAATACTTCTGAAATTTTTTTAATAGATGCTGTTTCATTTGTTTCATCTACATCTATTTTGTCAATCATAAATTGAATGTCTCTATCGTGTGTTAATGTGAATGGTACATCAGTTTGTTCAACTGTTCCTTTATTCCATCCACCTAATCTACTGTGTGATTTATAACCACTTGTGCTCATTTGTGTAAAATGAAATGTTTTTGCACTTAACCATTTAACTGCTGTAGTTACGAATGGTGAAGTTAAAGAATCTTGCTCCATAATTTCTAATAGGTCTGGAGACCATACCTCTGCATAATTTAATGCCATAATTAATTACCTCCTAAAATGAATTAAACCTGTTCCATCTTTTTGTGGCTACAGGCTTTTTGTTTTTTTGACTTTCATCAGAGTTACTTTGTGTTGCTCCGAATTTAAATCCTTTTTCTTCTTTTTCTTCTTCCTTTGCTATTTTTAACTCAGGAAATTCAGAAATTACTGCGTTGATTTCATCTTCTAGTTTCTTAGCATCTAATACACCGTTTTCTAGAACTTTTGACATATCAACTAATCTTGCTGCTCTTTCAACTTTCTTAACATCAACACCTACTTTGGCCATAGCAAGTGCTATTTTGTCAGTATAGTCTGCTTGAACAGTCTCTTTTTGCTCTTCTTGTCCTTTGTCTTCTTGTTTGTTTTGAGTGTCTTGAACTTGTTTAGAAGTTTCACCTTGTTCTGCTTTTTCAGCACCTTTGGCATACATTCTTTTGATAAATCCATCTAACTCATCTTGATTTTTGAAAACTATTGAACCGTCGTCACCTTTTTGTGCTACTTGTTTTTTAGTTTTCTCACCCTCATTTTTGTTTTCAGTTTTTTGCTCTTTTTGAGCATTATCTGTTGTAGTTTGAGTATCTACATTTTCTTTTTTTTCGTCTTCCATATTGGAACCTCCCCCGTTTAAGGTCCGTCGACCATAATTTTTGCAATAAAAAAAAGAGCCTATTTAAAGCTCTAATTCTAAAAATGGCACAAGTTAATGGATTTGAACCACTACAAACAGTTTTGGAGACTGTTGTGCTACCGTTACACTAAACTTGCATATAAAAAACACTTACATTTCTGTAAGTGCTTGTATATTATTTATCTAAATTATCAATTGCATATTGTGCTTCACTTTTTGTGAAACCTTCTACTGATGATGTTAATTGATTATAAATTGCTTTACTTGACATACTCATACTTGTTTGATATGTCTTTGCTTTTTCCAAAGCATTCCTATTCCAATCTGCTTCTATGTTGTCTATTGCATACTGTGCCGCTTCTTTTGTAAATCCCTCCGCTGATGAAGTTAATTGATTGTAGATACCTTGCTTTGACATATGCAGTGAATTAGAATAAGTTTCTGCTTTTTTTAACGCATTTTTTTCTTCTGCAGTAGGCTCTTTACCCAAAGAATAAACTATATTAATTTTATCTCCTTGATGTACTACTGTATTTGCTGAAATACTTTGACTAACAAAATTTCCTTTTGCAATATCGTTTGAATATTCTTCTGTTATTTTACCATTAATCTTATTAGCATCTATCCATGCTTTTACTTCTTCCTTTGACATAGTACTGAAATCTACAATAGTAACTTCTACTGAATTATTTTTTTGATAATTATTAGTTGAAGTATCAACAGTATTATTATTTTGTGATGTACCTATAATTATTCCTATTACTATAATAATTATCCAAAACCACCATTTTTTATAAATTGGTTTCTTTTCATTTTCTGTATGATTTGCCATGATAATTCCTCCTTTTATTTTATTCTAAAAAGAGTATATCATTTTTTTTCGACCTTTGTTGTCGAATTTTGTCGAATAATATAAAATTTTATTTTTTATTAAACCATTCATCTATCTTTCCATTTTCAACAGCTATTGAAAACTCTTCTGCCTCTTTTTTCATTTCTTCTGTTATTTCAATTTTTTCATTTATTGGTATTGGTTTAGGTATCTCATTTATCCATCTAGGATTTTTCATTAAATTTCCCTCCATAATAAATAATATTTACCATCTATTTTCTTTATATTTTCAACAATAAACCTACTATTTCTTGGATATAATATTTCAGATTCGTCTGGATTAAAGTTTCTTAAATCTTTTGCTTTGTTTGATACTGTATATATTACCACATTGGCATTTTCATTATATTTTGATTTACTTGAAAAAGATAAATATTCATTAAACATTATTGGCTTATTAAGCTTATTCATATGTATAAATTTTTTTAATTCTTTCTTATCTGTTATATCTAAAACTCTAACTATATTCCCATTATAATTTTTACATTTATCTAATGCTTTATCTAAATGATTAACTATATTTTGTTGAATATTATCTAGTTTAAGATTATTTCTTAATATTTCATTTATTTTGTAGCTTTCTGAACTAATGTATTGGTTTATTGCATATTGTTCATCATTTGATAAACCTATTTTACTACTTTCTATTTGATTTTTCAATTCATTAGCCTTATTTTGATAATTTAATACATTTTCAGGTAATAAACTACCTGCTACTAATCTTTGATACTGTTTCTGCCTTTGTTGCAAATATTGAGTATATTTATCTTCTTCATTATGATTTTGTTTTGCTTTTATTACTTCTTCTGGTTCATCATTTATTCCTTCGTAATATGTACTAACTCCATGATGGCATCTAGGATGAAATAAGCCTCCTGATATTGCTGTACTTAACAATGGGTATTTTCCATCTTTTTCTGTTCCTCCTGACCATACATCATCTATATATACTCTTCCCTCCCATGGTGTACACTTATCACAGGCACCGCCATGTTTTGATACATATACTAATGAGTTGCCTAATTTTTTACGCATTTCACCTTCGCCCATTAGATTAGCTCTTTTGTTTGCCGTTCTAATAGCCATATCACAGTAATCAGCAATATTATGCCTTGAACCATTACTATATTCAATGCAATTAAAACCTCTTGTTAAAAAATCTTTACTAGCCATATCAATTGCTTGTTTTATTGTTCCAGCCCCTGTATTAGCAAATACTTGTGCTTTATATATTATTTGTCTGTATTGATCATTTGCCATTCTTAATGTTGCATATTTTACATCTTTCATGTCATTTTTTGTGGTTTTTATTAGTGCATCTAATTTTCTATGATTTAATCCAAAAAAAGATCCACCTAATTGTGAATCTTCTTTTCTTATAATTCCTGACTGTATTGCCTGTTTATTTGTTCTTCCTGCACCTTCTTTGAATTGTTCTTTTATATGTTTATATAAATATCTATTTAACCCTTTTGTGTTGTTGTTAAATATTTCTTTATTTGCCTTTTTATAATCTTCAAATTGTTTTAATTTCAGCGCTTGCCATTGTGGCCAGTCAAATCCTTTTGCTTTTTCATCTTCTTTATGACTCCATAATGTTCTTTTCATAGAAGTAATTAATTGTAATTCAATTTCTTCCATTACTTTTTTTATATCATATTCATTTTGCATTTAATCACCTACTCTAATGGTTCCATTATATTAGGTTCTTCTTTTTCAATTATTCCCGCTTCTTCTTTTAACCTTTTTACTTCTTGTTCTTTTTCTGCTTTAGTTAAACTATCTCCATACATTGTATCTACAGTCTTTTCAATGCTCATTACATTTTGCCCTGGTCTAGCCTTTGAAACTGTTTCTACTGTTGCTTCAAAACTAGGGTTAGCATATTCTTTAAAATCTACTGTTGCTTCATATTTGCCTGCTGTTTTTTTCTGCGCTTTATCATATGTTTTTAGACATATTTCAACTAACTTAGGAATAACTTTTTCTAATACATCTATTACTTTCCCTCTTGTATATTGTGTTGCTTTTTCTTTTTCTCTTTGTGCATCTGCATTATCAAGTTTCTTTACATCTATTCCAAGGGTACTAGGACTTATTAATCCTTGTAAACACAAATCTAATGCTGTTATATATGACTGTAGCATTCCTTCATAATCAAAATCTCCTTTTTCTCTTGTAATCTTGCTACTTTCTGTTTCTGATGTTGTACTTCCAACTTTAGCATACCTGTTATCAAATGTATTTGGCTTTAATAATTCTCCATTATCATTTGTTGGAATTAAATCCTCTGGAATATATGTTATTGTTCTATTATCTCTTAATGCATCTATCCATTTACTCCATACTTCATCAAAACTGTCAAAAGCATCTAATTTCTTTTCTAATATACTTTGTCCTCTACCTTTGTATTTCTTTGATTTATTAAACATCATAGGCACAGCCATCATAAATTTAGTATCTGTTGGTTCTTTCAAGTCTACTGTTTCTGGAATAGAATTGTAATCTTTCATTAGCTGGGCATTTTTATATAATTCATATTTTATGCCATCTTTAGAGTATTTTTCAAACAAAGTATAACAAGCATCTTTTTTAGGATATTTATTTTTAAAGTTTATTCCTGTTATTCTCCCTCTTGTATATTCATAATCAACATCTTGTCCAGAATAAAACTCTATTATTGGATATTTGCTTATATCTGTATCATAACTTATTTTAAAAGCTCCATCACATTGTACAAATACATCAATTATTGCTTGCTTTAATGTTTCTTTGAAGTCATTTTCTTTTGCTATTTCTTCCCAATTTGTTTGTGCTTCGTTGTTTCCTTTAACTTCTATTTTATTAAAACTATTAACAATTATATCGGCTAACATATCAACTATCATAGCAGGTAACCCAGTATGTATTTTTCTAATATTTATACCAGTTGTACTTTGTGCTGCCCAAAACTTCGCATTTCCCATTAAATCATCTGTTTGTGTATAATACTGATGTAATTCTGAGGCATCTCCTCTATACCACAATAGATTTCTAAAACAATTACCTTCAAATGTATTTGTTTCTTGTATTGTTATTGTATCTCCTACACTTGGCTGTATTTCTAACCAATTTCGTATTACATTTTTTATTTTATCGTTGACTGTTCCCATTTTATTCCTCCATTAAATCTTCCACTATCGCTATTACTTTATTAATGTCGACGTCTACAAAATTTTTTAATGATTTTATTTCATATCCTATTATTTCTCCCTTTAAATTTGTCGTAGTTTTTATACTTTCAGCTTTCACTTTAAAACTTAATCCATTATCTAAATAAAATGTAAATGTTTTCAACTTTTTTATTCCTCACTTTCGTCTTTAATCAATTTCTTTATTACTTCCCAATTACCAATTTTCTTTTTGTGTGGTAACCAGGCATACTGGCAGCCATTTATTGAGTGGTCGTTACCATCTTCGGGTTGGTTGTCTTCATCAAATGAATATTTGTTACACTCATCTATATAGTCTTTGCAAGTTTCAACAATTAAAAAATCACCAGTATTCAACCAACTTTCTTGTAGTTGAACTCTAGTGATTATCTTTGTCTTTTTCCATGCATTTTCAAAGTTATATACTAATGCATTTTGCCTTTTTGCTTTATTTGCTTCCATTATTGTTCCTTGGTCTGCATTATCTATAAAACAAGTTCTTGCAAATCCCCATTCATTTTTGAACTCTTCCATAAATTCAACAATCCATTGAACTACATCGGATGGTGCGAATGGTATTGTTCTATCTCTATTATTAAATGTTCTTTCTTTCAATAAAACACATTTATTATCTGCTGTTATGCCTATTCCTTCTAATGTTACCTTATCGTGGCTTTCTTTTGAATATGATGTATCACAACCAATAGAAAATAATTTAAATTTCATTTTCTTTGCTTCTTCTAATGTTATTATGTTTTTAGGCTGTAAATTAAAGCATAGACCTGTTGCTTTTCCTCTTAATCCTTGTATTTTGTTTTTATACATCTTTGTTCCTATCGGTGTTGCGTCTATTTTTTCTTGTATATCTTCTTTGGTTAATGCTGCATTGTCATAAAATGTAAAATACCAATGCACCCAGCCTTGCACATGTGGTTCTTTTAGTTCTTTTAGTAATTCTGTTGGATAATCTTGTTCATACTTAGGTATTGGCCTACTTTTATTTATAAATTCTTTATAAATATCTAATGATGGATCATCTGGGTTTGATGTTGTCATCATGTATTTACATCTATGTGTAACTTCTCTCATAAACTCCATATCTGCTAAATTTACTTCATCAAGATATACGCAACCAACTTGTCCACCTAAAACTTTTTTCCATCTTTTTTTATCACCATAACCACATACATATATTATCTTTTCACCTTTATTTGTATCATATCTTATATGTGGTAATCTTATTTTGTCTTTTCCTTTAGGCCAGTACTCTGCTATATCTTCAAATTGTTCTAGTAAACCATTTTCAGAGTTTATTACATTCTTTTCTACTGTTCCTACATCATCTCCAGCAATAATATGATACTTTTTATCAGAATCAGCAACCATGCACATAAATTTAAATATTCCTACTGTTGTTTTCCCTGCTGCAGTTGTTCCTTCTAAAAACTCTCTCTTGCATTTGGTTTGTAAGAACTCTTTATATTTTTGACTTAATTTTAACATTACACATCATCTGCACTTTGCATTTGATTTAATATGTCAGATATAGCATTTTTCTTTTCTTCTTTTTCTTTAACATTTACATCTATTTTGTCATTAAATATTCCTAAATGTCTTCCTAACAATTCAAGAGCTCTAACTTTATCACATGAATCTACTTGTATTCCAAATTTGCCTTCTTTTATTCCAGATAATGCCTTTTTTTGTTCTTCTGTCAATTCATCGGTAGGTGTAAACTCTATTCCAGTATATTCTTCTTCCTTATAATCAACTATATCTTCTCCATCGAATATTGGTACATTTCTTTTCATCTTCTTTAATTTTGCATAATCACTTGCCTTTGAAAAAGCTATTGCTGCTAATTCTTTTATTACCATATCTTGTGTTATTTCTGTTCTTTGTTCTCGTTCTTTTATTTTATCTGATACATATATTTGGACGTTAGCTTTTGTTAGCAGTCTACTTCCATTTGCTCTTGCTGTTTCATCTTTTTTACAATTAGGATAAGCAACCTTATATGCTCTTGTCGCATTAAGGTCTATTAAATACTCATCACAAAATCTTTTTTGTGCATCTGTCATATAAGATTACCTCTCTTTCTTCTATTTTCTTTTAAACTGTTTTATCATTACATCTATTATTGTAACAAAAATAAAAAGAGTAAATGCTATTATTATTACTCCTAAACAACTTAATATTATTCCTAAAAATATGTTCCACATAGTCTTATACCTCTTTTCCTGTTACTTTGTCTACTATCTTTACTATAACATCTGCTTCCCATACATAGTAACTTCCAATTTTTGATACTTTTTCGTTTTGATTTTCTAATATTACTTTTTTCTGTTCTGAATTTAATTTTCTATTTGCTTTTATTTGACTTGTTTGTGAACTATCACATTCATATCCTTTTTTATTTAATATATTTACAACTAGATTATTTTTTTCTTGAGCTATTTTTACACTCAAATTTTTTATTTTCTTTGCTTTTACTTTTAAATACATTTTACATTTTCTCCTTAAAACATTTATTATGTTGATATAATATTAATTGTTTCTCCTATATTGGCAAATTTCTTTTTTAATTCATATGAATTATATTGTTCTACTATTTCATGTATAATGTCATAAGAATTTGCTACTATGTCTGCAACATCTTCTTCTGAATACTGTTTTTCACAATGTGTTATATAATTATCTATATAGCAATGTGTTAATTCATGAATTAAAGTAGCTTTCTTTCTGTCTGCTGGCAAATCTTCGTCTATATATATTTTTTGTATATCACAATATGTAATACCGTAATATCTTGTATCTATTGATTTTAAGTTTTCTTCTTCATTTGCTTTTCTAATATTTTGCATATTTTTTATTGATTCTTGTGATGTCTCTGTTATTTTCCATTCTCTGTTGTTTATTTTGAATTTCATTCTTATTCTCCTTTTTCGGTCTATATCTAAAACAATAATCATAGTACCTGCATTGTTCACATTTTCTTTTCATGCAATTTGCATAGTTAATCTTGTCGCTCATAATTTATGCACTTTGTACATATTGCGTCTTTACTTTGGAATACTCTTATATCACATTCAAATTCTTTTCTGTTTTTACATCTGCTACAGTTTTCTTTTTTATACTTTTCTACTCTTTCTTGATTGTTCATATGTACACCTTCTTCTTTTATTTATAAAACACTATGTAATGATCTCAATACAGCGTTCCACGCTTTATTCTCTTTTCATACTCATTATTACTCTGCATGCAATTCATAACTTTTTTACTTCAAGTTTCTGATATGCTAGTCAATTACTCTAGTCTTACTTATCGTTTTCTTAAAATCACTACATACTATTTTATAAACACTACGAAATATGCAAGTTATATATAATTGCACTCTAGAACTAAACGGCTACTATTTGCCATTCTGCTATATATGTTTACATACTTCGTACTATCAATAAATGTTTGGCGACAGACTGTGTATTCGAAACACATACTTAAAATAAGTACACATTGCTTAGCAGGCAAGTTCCAGACCTCCTGGATTAATCTGTCATTTGGATGCATCTTCAAGACTAGAACTTGAAACTTCAACATTCAAAGTGTTGTGTTCTACCATTTGAACTAAGATGCAATATATTTAGAACTCGCTAGGAAAGTTCTATACCATGTACCTGTTCTCTTATTTTGAAAGGAGGTCTGCCATATTCAACCAAACATAACAAACTATATATTATCAGTTACCTAGCATACTGGTAATAACTAATTTAATCTATCTTTATGCATTTATTTTCAAATTTCTTATAAGCATCAAAGTATAATTCTTTTTTATCTCCATTATATGTACATTCATAATACATACCATCAAATAATGTTGTACTTAATAATGCTTTATGATTTTGTAATGTTTTGCAATACCATACATCAAATACATCAAATTCTGGGACATTATCTCTTTTATCTAAATGTTCTATTGTATATTGTTTTACTATTTCTTTACATTTTTCAATAAATTCTTTACTTCCCATTTTCTGTCCTCCTTTCATAACATAATAAAAAGAATAGACATTTAAAACATCTATTCTTCTAACATTTAAATAAATAAATGGACTTTATACTTTATTTCTGATTATATATATATCATATTTATATAATGACATACAAGGACAAAATAGGACAAGTTAAACTTTTTCAAATTTATTTAATGCTATTCCATTTTTCCTACATAAATCTCTATAACTATAATCCATCTCACTAGCAACCGTTACTATTGATTTACCTTGTATATATACTTTTTCTAGAATCAGTTTATATGGTTGTTCTACTTTATCTAATTGTTCCAATATTTCTTTTTGCTTTTCATTTTCTTTTACTACTTTTTCTAGTAGTTCATTCATTGTATCAATTAGTTTTGCTACTTTTTCTGCCATGCTGTCTTCTACTTTTCTACTTCCGCTTTGGCATGTCTGATAATACTGCTGTTATATTTGTTATGTTTGTTTTATACTCTTCTATGTATTGTAATCTTCCTTCTATCCATTTTTGATTATTTTTATAATCTTTTAAGTCTTCTCGCGTCATTAGTGTACCTCCTCAACTATATTTTTCCACTTCCACACTTTTTTGCTGTACTTATCATGTTTCCTGTTTCTGTTATTAATCCTAAATCAAATTTTGTAAAACACTCTTTATATCCACATATTTTTTCTTTATATAAAAATACATTATTATTTATCTGTTTTTCAAATATATATTCTCGATTATTTTTACTTATCGTTTTTGGTATTTTCATTAGTATCACTCCATTCCGTTATAATAATCTCCTACATTTATTTTATGATATGTATCTCTGTCAACAGCTACCCATATTGACTTATCTTTACCATCTATTTCTTTCTGAATTTTCAATCTATAACTCTCAGGATAATGTTGTGGTACCATTATTTTTCCACAAGGCATCATTGTTATATATGATGAACTATAATCTTTATTAATAACTTGTCCTTCTTTTGCCCCATAATCATTTTCTTCTTTTATTTCTGTCCCTATTGCAGTAAATAGTATTATTAATAAAATTACAACAATTCCAATTGTAAATATTTCTATTACACCTTTTTCAGATTTCATCTTTTTTACCTCTCTTTTAAATATTTATATATTACTCTTTCAACATAAGCTAATGCTTCATAATTGCTTATGTATCTTCCATCGTGTCTGTGTCTTACTGTACTTCTTATTATCTTTATTTCTTTATTATATTGTCTTTTATACATTGTTGCTAATTGATTTTTACTTAATCCTTGTTTCCATTTTTTTATTATCTCTTTATCTGTCATTTACTACACCTCTTATGTGTAGTATGCTCTTTTATTTGTTTATTAATTCTTTTGCTTCATTTTCATAATATTGTTTTACTAGTATGTATTCATGTCCATTTTTACTAATTACTTTTGGTATTTTCATTTGTATTCAGCTCCATTTCTTCTATTAGATAATCATACAATTTTTCTGATGTTGTTAAATCAATTTGTTTTCCTTCAACCTGTAAATCTCCAACTTTGAAATTTCTCCCATAATCACATTCGTATAGCCACCAGCTTATTATATCTTTATCATTAAAAATATTTTCTAACAACTTTACAACTGTATATTCATGTGATATTGATAAACTCATTGTATTGTAGAAGTCTGATATAATAGCATCATTTAGTTTTTTTGCTCTGCTATTTGTTTCTTCTACAAAATCGTTTACTTCTTTTAAATTGTTTATTATTTTTACAAATTCTTTTTTATTGATCATTTTTTCTTCCTTTCACATTTTTCCTATCACTTTTTAATACTTTTTTCACATTTTTGTAACGACTTTATATTTTGGCTTTATTTTCAAAATATTGTTTTACTTCTTCTTTATCATTTAATAGCAATGTCTCATCTTTATCAATATTAAATATTGCTAATCCTGCAAGTTGTTCTGACATTAAGTCAATTATCTTGTCTTTGTTTTGCAATTGCTTGTTTAGTCTTGAAAATTCTTCTTTATATAGACTATATTTTTGTAATTTTTTAACTTCCTTTACTCTATTCCTTAATTTTTTTAATAAGTTATTATTATGTTTCTTCAATTTATCTATCTGTTGTTGCATTACTGCAAATTTTATTGCATATATGCTATCTTCTTGTTCTTTTGTCATATGTTAGTCCTCCTCGTAATAATATAAAATATCATTTTCCATTTTATATTATTTGTTTGTGTAAATATCAACATAATATAAAATTTCATTTTTGTGTTCATCTTTAATTGGTTTCATTATAATTCTTTCATTCACTACCATATTTCACGCAATAGTAAGTGGTGTAATTATAGTCGCTACAATAAAACCTACAAGAAATCCTCCTAATCCATCCATTCTAATTCCTCTACTTTCTTATTTATTGCTTGTAGTTCTTCTAATGTTAAATATTCAAATCCATCATAATAATTGAAACAAGCTATTTCTTTTCTTTCTTTGTTAATTTTTATTACCTTATCATCATCATTTTTTACTTCAAATTCGAATGGGCTATCATTTTCCAATCGTAGTCCTAATTTTTCAAACATCTCATCAGCACTCATTTTATTTGTCCTCCTAAATATTTAATTTTAGTTTTTCTAAAAATTCATTTGCTCTTTTTATTTCTTTTTGTAATTCATAAATACTGTTTTCTTCTTCTCTGCTTATATATTCTCTTGTAATTGTTTTTAAAATTCCTTTTAAACAACTTTCTATTGTTGTGTAATAACCTGAATCCTTGAATATTTCTTTACCGTAATTTTTGCTTTTAACATCTTGTACTTTTGTTTTTTCTTGTAATGTATAGCAATTACTATTTGCTATTATATAAAATCTATCTGTTACTTTTACCATTTTATTTTCTCCCTTCTAGTAGTTCTTGTAAAACTATTAATATTGCGTCATCTTCAAAATCTTTATATTCTTGTTGCAATTCAAATTGTCTTTCGCTTATCTTGTCTTTTACTTTTTGAACTGATATATAATCATTTGATAAGGTTTTATTTATCACATCGTGAATTTCAGCATCTCCATATTTTCCAATTATTCTCCTTCTTTCTTTAAATTTTAATTCTTCATTCTCTTTTTGTAGTTTTTTTATTAGTTTTAATACTGTATCTATTGCTATCGCTTTTCCTTCTGCATATGTATTTATTTCTATTTCTTTTAATATTTCAATAGCTTTCTTTTCTTCCTCGTTCATTTATTCCTCACTTTCTTTAATTCATTAATATTGTTTTTATATGATATGTTTTGTTGTCTTAACAACTCATTCTCTTTTAATACTCTTTTATAATCTGATAAAATATGTTCTATTTTGTTTGCTAAATCCTTATTCCAATTCCAATCTGTATCGTGACTAAAATTTTCTCTTTTACTTGTAAAACTTATATATTTTTCTATGTCTTTTATATCTTCTTCTATACTATTTTCTTTCACTTAAAACACCTCCTAAAATACCTATCATTTTCTTCCTGCAATTCACATTCTTTTCTTTGAAATACTGGGCAATCTTTATCGCAACCCCAAGTTATTCCATATCTTTCACATTCTGTCATATTAGGGTAACTCAAGCCATTATCTTGACTGCAAATTAAATTTGCAAGTGCTATTTTCTCTCCCATTTTATATTTTTCCTTAATAATCTATCTTCAATTTCTTGTATCTAATTGGGTTCTCAGGTTGTATTTTTTCTAGTTCACTATTTCTAAAATCAAATCTATTTCCATCTTCAAATTTAACTCCAAATATAAAATCTTTTTTATTATATGATATAGATGTTACTATTCCTAATTGTCCTTGATATTTAGCATAAAAATTATCTTCTCCTAAATCCTTTTTTAACTCTTTTATCTTTACCATATCGCCAAATTCAAATTTGCCTTCATTCTTTATAAAATTTATTATTTTCATTATTTTACTTTTATATATTTTCATATCTTATTTACTCCTTTACTACTAAAATAAACTTATTTTGTACTGCATCTTCGTAAAACCTTACATTTGCCTTTTCATTTCGTATAAAATAGTTTTTAGGTATTTCTATTCTTCCATTACAATAATTTTTTATAGTATAAATTAGAACATTGTATAAATCTAAATCTTTTGTCATTTCCATTATCGTTCGTAATTTAAAATTTTTTTGTTTTAATTCTTCATTTTCTTGTTTCATTTTTTTATTTTTAAACATATCTTTTACTCCTTTACCAATTTTCTGCCACACATCGGACAATAATTTATTTGAAAGAACTGACTTGGCTTATATCCATCATTGTCTTGTCCTTCTATTTCAACATATAACATATAACCAAATGCTTTTTGCCAATCGATTTCTATATATGTTTCTTTATCATTGTCTATATCTAATATTCTCTTATTATTTATTATCTTTTTGCAGTATTCACACATATCTATTCTCCTCCTAATAATTAACTCTGATTATATAGCTATTAAATTCTGGTTGATAATCTATACTTAGTCTTAAATTTTGCATTTTATCTATTCCGTATCTTTCTATTTGCATTCCACCTCTTAAATTTCCTATATGATTAGTTATTGCAAACTTAAGTATGTTTTCTAATTCTTCTATTACTGCTTTTTGTCCTTCTAATTCTATATTCAACCTATCATTCTTATTTCTTAATCTACTATTAGATAATTGACAAGTTTGTAATTCTTTTTGTAAATTGTCTATTTCCTTATTTAATCTTTTTACTTTTCCTTTAGCACTCATCTTATTCTCCTCCCAATAACTCTGGATTATCGTATATATTTCCAATTACTTCTGTTATTCTTGTATTAATTAGTTTTGGCGCTACTCTTGTTGAACTTCCCCAGTGCATTCCTGCATAAAAACAACCTTTATCAAATATTACTTTTTCAATATGTTGTCCCCTGCTATCTCTGTATTTAACTATATCTCCCTCGTATATTTCTTTTCCATTTTTATCGTGTAATCCTGTGTATTGTCCTACTGTTTCTTGTTTTACATCAGCAAGTTGTATATGATTTTCCATATTCCAGTCGCCTTGCACTTCAAATATTATTTTATGTTTGATATTATTCTTTATTTTTTCGTTTATTTCTTTAGTTCTACTTCCATCGTCTAAACAAAAATAGTTAATTGCATTGTATATAAAATAACTGCCATAATACCATTTATCTTTGTCATATTCTTCAATTCCTTTTCCTCTAAACTTTATCTCTCTATTCATCTTCTCCTCCTACTTTATAGCAATTAGCCATATAGCTTTCTTTTGTTAATATTGTTTGTATTTCGTCATTTTCACAAGTATCGTCTGGTATCAAATGTGTTTCATCAACAAATATTAGTTTTGGATAATCTGGAAATCCTTCAAACATAGCAATATGTTTTACTTCTCTTCCATTTACATAGTCTCCAACCTCTATCAAGTCTATTAGTTGTTTGCTGTGTTTTACTATATCTTCTTCGTTGTAATAATTACTCTTGCATGACAAATGCTTTCTATCACAATTTGGATTGTTGCATTTTCCGTTATATTCAATTATTACTTTATCAATAACTCCATCTTTTGTTCTCACATATTCGTTTACTTCTATCATCTCTTATATTCCTTTCATTTGATTTCTTCTATTTTTAGAATAACCTTACTTAACTCTCCGTATTCAAAGTCATCTTTAAACCCTTTTACAAAGTTCCTGTTATCATCTTTTAGTTTACCTGCTTTTACCATCGAATCAAGTATGAATTTCTTAGCAAAACAAACATTATCTAAATCTCGTTTTTTGTTTTCTTCAACCCAGATGAAATGAATCTTAATTGGATTTTTATATTCAGGTAATAAATTTATATACCAGCCTATGTCTTTTTCAACATTTTTTTTCATATTAGCTCCAGCATACTTGTTTCTTCTGCATTCATTTATGTATTGATTCAACGATGGTAGCCTAAATGGTATTTCTATTTTGTTCACTTTTCTTTAGCTCCTCTCTTAATTTCTCTTGCCAATTTTCTATTGCTGCCGCAAACCTTTTACATCTCATTACTGGTTTATATTCTTCACTTTCTTGTTTGTTACAACCTAGACAGTAATAACATAGTGTATTCTTTTTTATCTGTTTCATAAGCTAGTCCAATCTTGGAATATGATCCATATTTTTTGTTATCATATCCATTAAATAATATCTTTTAAAACTTACCGATTCTCCAAATCTATTTTTGCTGCTTTCCCATTTTGTTTCAAACTCATAACCTAGCTCTTTTAATTCTTTTATTCTTGTTGCCAGCTGTGTTATTCCTAAGTCATTGTAAGCATCTTTACTTGTTATGCTTCCAAATTGTCTTATATAATCTATTATTCTTTGCCTTTGATTCATCTTCATTTGTTTATCACTCCTTTTAATCTACAAATTTTCCCCATTCTAAATTTTTATATAAAATCCTACGTGGATCTTTAATGTAATAATCTATTGGATTTCTCTCTATCCTCGCTCTTATATCCGCTATTTTAGGTATAAATTTAACTTCTTGTATTGTTTTCTCAATAGCTTTTTCAAATTCTGTTTTATCTGTACTTTTAAATTCTTCATACCAGACTGTCATTTCTTCTTTTGTAAATATCTTGTTATATGCTGTTTGAATTTTTGATATTTGTCTTTTAAATTCATCTTTATTCATTAAAAATCCACCACCTTGCTTGTGTCTTGTTTTTGACTTTTAAATTCACTTTCGTCTGTTTGTATTTTTTCTACAGTATCTATTTTTCTTCTCACATAGTCTTGTAGTATTGTATCTGCATAGTTCCAGTTAGGATAGTTAATTCCCGAAGTTTTCGACAGTACATAATCTATAACTTCAAATGGTAACTTATCAAGATATTTTATACATTCATTAATAGCATTTGTATTGAAAGAATTTAAGCATTCAATAAATCGTTGTTGTAGCTTTTCTTCTTTTTCTTTTTTTAATAATAAATCATTATCTATATCTTCTTCATTATCATTATCTTCTTCATCTTCTTTATCATTATCGGGTTTTTTGGCATCCATTTGGTTTTCATTAAAACCGTTCGGTTTTTAAATTATCCTTTTGGTTTTTTCTAGGCCTGCCACCTTTTTTTGCGTTCTCTCTATTTTTTTCACATCTAGCTTCGTATTTTTCTCTGTCTCTATCTAGTTGTGTTTTTATAAAAGAGAAAGCCATTTTTACTACTCCATCTAATTGTGGTATTTCTCTAGTTTTCTCATATTTGATTATTGCTCTCATAAGCTGACCTACTTGTTCATCTGTTAGCAAATTGAATTGTTCTTCATAATCCAAATATATTAAGAAACTGCTTTTATCCATTTGCTTTCTCCTTTCGTAAAATAGGGATAAAACTTTATTTTGTCTTATCCCTGTTGTCTAATTTTTAATCACTTAATCCAATTTCTGAACCAATTACTACACCTAAGTTAGCAATAATTACTCCAATTTCACAAAATACTATTCTTGCTATTCCAAGTTCTATTCCTAATACATTTACAGGATTTATTGAATTAACTATTTGCATTATTCCTCCTATAAACATTAACCATGCTCCCACATATATTCCTAGTGCAATTCCTACAATTGCTATTAAAATCCCTATAATCTTTTTCATTTTCTTTTCCTCCTAATATTTTTTATAAATAATTTTTTCCTATTAATTTTATAAATTCTTCTCTTGTATGATTTTTTTCATATTCTTTTTGACATTCCTGCTTTAACTTCAAATCTAAATCATGGCCATATTTTCCATGTATTCCATATGTTCCTCTATGTTCTGAATATGTTAGTCATACTTTGAATCCATTTTTCTCTGATATTTTTCTTTTTCCTGTGCCAAAATATATATGATGTTCTTCTAATTCATAAGTTTGTCCACTGATATAGCTTTCTTTTTTGTTTTGTAAAATTGATTTCATTTTTTATTCCAACTTTCTAGCAAACTCTTTATTTCCTGTTGTGATTTCGTTTCAATACCATAAACTTTACAATCTTGAACTACACCATCTATCAACCTAGCCATTTGTTTTGAATTAAAAGAACTTGAACCATAATAAGCATTTATTATCTTAAATTCTGTATTATTTATATAAGTTGTATCTGCTATTTCACAAAACCATGCTATTCCTTGTGCATTCCACATCTTTTCAAATGTTTTTATATTTTCTGTTTCTATCTTAAATCTTCTAAATATTCCTAATTCTTTAACTCTTCTTTTATATTCTTCAACTGTATCTATTTCAGCTAATTCGCATAATTCCTGTAACAGTTTCCAAAAATAATTATTTGCATTAGTTGTTCTCTTTTTTATGTACTTTTTAGCTTCTATTTTAAGTTTTAAACCTTTTAACTGTTCTATATCTGATAACTTGTCTCTTCCATCAATTAAAAAGCTTATTTTTGGTTTTCCTGTTTTATAATCTATATTGATTTCTTCCAATGTCCCTGTAGTTTGCATTTCATCACCTACTCTTGTTCTTCAGCTAATTTTTCACTACCAGCTTTCAATGCCTTTTCTATTGATGAATAATCTTTCACATCTAAAATTTTTGGTAAATTTCCTATCCTTGATTTCTTTACAATTGCTTTTGTTTCTTCTCCTGTTTTTTCTAATTGAATCACTATATCCATCAAATACTCTACTATGTCCAAAGCATCATATGTAAGTCCTACCGGTTGCATTTTTCCATCTTTTGTATCCCAAACATTCTTTGCCCTTGCCACCAATATCAAATTCATTGGAATATCTTTCAATTGATTTAACACTGTTCTTGCCATTTCTCTACGATATGCATACCATTTTGTTTTTTGTAATTGATTTAATTCTCCTACTTTTTTTCCTATCATTTGCTCATATTTTTTTGCACTAACATCTTCTATACAATCTAATAAATCTGTAACTGGATCTATTATTAATGTTTTTCTATCTGGATATTTTCCTTCCAATATTTCCTCTATTAGATTTACTGTTAATGTTGCTGGATTACTTGCTCTATTATCTGTTTTATTTACTTCAGCTTTATAAAAATCAAATTGATTAGCATACAATCTTGTACTTCCTTCTAAATCTACAACAATTGGATTCGGAGAAGATAATGCAAATCTACTTTTGCCGCTTCCACTTTCCCCCCATACCATTATTTTTAAATTCACATCTTCTAATGTCGCCTTTTTAGCTAACATTTTATTACCTCCTACTTTATTCTTAAACTTGTTTTATTGTCTATTATCCTTGTCCCTGGTATTATTTCTCCTGTTTCTTTTAAAGCTTTCTTTATTGCCGTTTTATCTACCTTTATTTCTATAACTTTTGTTTTATATTCATCTGGTATTTGAACTTCATCATATATTTCTACACTTATTGGATTTTTAGCTATACTTAGTGCTCCTAGTTGTGTTTCTATTTTTGTAAATCCATTTTGTTCCATACATTCTTTTACATATTCTTTGAATTTTTTAAGATTATTTTCTAATGCCTTTCTTTGCTTTGAAATTCGTTCTTCTTCGTTTTTCATTGCTTCAATAGTTAATTCCATATTTCTTGCATATCCAATCAAATTTTGGCTTTTTTGTTGTAATAATTCTGTCAATTCTTTTTCTACTTCTTTTTTATCCTCTTCTGACATTTCTTCCTGATCTATCAACTTTGGAAATGCACTTGTTATTTGATATAAACTTAAACTTTCCATTATTCTGCACTCATCCTTTCTGAAACTTTATCTTCATATGCTATGTCATCTTTTTCATAATCTTCGTCATATTCTACTACGTAATCTATATAATCTGGTACCATTATATTGTCTAACATCTTATCCTCCCTCTTGATTTCTACTGTCAAAAATGCTATAATAACAATAGAAATTCATATATTTATGTGTATTTTTTGAACTAATTTTCTGATTCGCTGTCTGAAATTAGTTCTTTATTTTCATCTGTTAAATTATTTGTTAATAATTCTATATTGTTTCTTAAATCTTCCATTTTTGCTCTTAATTCTGCTGCATTATCTAATAATATTGCATTGTCTTTTTGTTGTTTTTCTATCATTCTGTCTCTGTTTTTTATTTTTGAATTTAATAAATCTATGTCTTCTTCTAAATTGTTTATTGTATCTTTTAACAATTCATTTGCTCTTTCTGCATTTTCATTAAATAGAAGTACTAATAATGCTCCAGACAAAAATCCTGCTATTGCAAAAAACATATATCTTCCTCCTTTCAACTAGTTTCTCTTGATTATGTTTTATCTGTACACTGTTATACAATTATCTAATATATACAAGCTTGCTTGATATACTAAATATACTGACATTGCCCATACTGTTGCTCTTACTGTTGCTTTTCCTATAAGTTCATATAGTTTGCTTTTGTTTATTTTTTTCATTAAATTCACCTCCCTAAATATTTTTCAACCATTTTTCAAATTTGCTTTTTATTATTAAATAGTTCCATTGTCCTGTCTTTCCTTGAAATGCTATTCCAAATGGAAATTTGTCTTGTCTTAATGCTGCTCTAACTCCCTCAACACTCATTTTTAATTTTGGTGCAATATCTGCAGGAGTTAACCTTTCTACTTCTTCATTATCATCTTCCAAGTTCTCACCTTCTTTCTTTTTCTGTATCGGTTCGTGGTTATTTTTGATTTCTTTTGAAATCACTTTTTATAAAAAAAATATCATCAAATTGCCTGTTAAGTACTCTACAAATATTAACTGCTAGTTCTGGACTAGGATTTCTTTCCCCATTAGCTATTAAACTAATTTGAGTTTGTGAACAATCCGCTTCTTTTGCCAGCTGTCTGTAAGAAAATCCTTCTTTAGTTATAATGTTTTTAAATATTTCCGCATCCTTAAGTATTATAGTTCTATTTGCCATTTTTTCATCTCCTTTCTGTTTTCTTTTGAAAGCATTATATCATATAGATTTCATTTGTCAACACTTTTTAATAATTTTTATAAAATTCTTTACAAAAGTAATCATAAATGATATAATATTATTGATTGGAGGAATCATTATGGAAATGTCTCTTAAAGAAATGGGCCTATATCTAAAAAAATTACGAGAAAATAAAGGATTATCCACTAGAGAGGTATATGAATTAGCTAAAGTTTCAAATAGCTACTTATCTCTTGTAGAAAATGGACACCGCAGAGCCAGTGCAGTAGTTTTGAAAAAATTAGCTTCAGTATATGGAGTTAGTTACTTGGATTTATATGTTAAAGCTGGTTATGCTGATTTAGCGGAATATGAAAAAAATAAAAATTCTAATTTTGTTTCAAAAAATAACATTGATACAGAAGGACTTGATGATAATGATATTGAAGAATTAAGGCGATTTGCTGAATTTTTAAAGAATAAGAAAAAACAAAATAAGAATAAATAAAAAAATAAGGAATAGATGTAATCAATTTTACCACGAACCGATACATTTATTCCTCGCAAACACTATTAAAAGTGAATGTACTAATATTATACAAAAAATACTTTCACTTTTCAATAGTTTATTAAAAATAAATTATAGAATTGGAGGTATTTTTATTATGAAAATTATGAAAAAAAGAGCAAATGGAACAGGGACAGTAGCTTTTTTAGGGAAAGGTCGTCAAAAACCTTATGCTGCAAGAATATTAATAGGTAAAGATTTATATGGTAAACCATTGTACTATGATATCGATACTTTTGAAGAACAATTAGATGCTTTGGTATGTTTAGAAATATACCATAAAAACCCTATACCATTAAAAATAAAACAAAATAAATATGACAGGATTGCATTCTTTCCTAAAGTTCCATATCCTCTTGTACCTGTTAATATCATAAGTGCAAATATACATAGAAAAAACAAAAGAAACTATACTTTTAAGCAAGTTTTTGAAGAAATGAAAAACAATCTATTTCCAACTAAAGAAGAAATGCAAATTGAAAGAGAGAAGCACATTAAGCCTGGTAATGGTAAATTTGCATTACATAGTTCATTAAATATGATAAATGCCTATAATCATTCCGAAGAACTTTATGATAAAATTTATAGAGAATTAAGAACATCAGATTTTCAATCATTTTTAAATGGCAAAACTCCATCATCTATAAAACAATGTATTACTTTATTAAAAAATATGGATAAATATGCATATAATGAAGATATTATTGACAAAAAATATACTGACACATTAAAAGCAACTGGTTCACATATTCAAAAAAATAAAAGAATGCCATTCACTTATGATCAAATTGACTATTTATGGAAAATCCAAACCGATAATGATAAAGAAGATCTCGTTAGAAATATCCTTTTACTTGCCATTTATACTGGATGTCGTGCGGAAGAATTATTCTTTCTTTACACTAAAAACATTCATTTAAAAGAAGGGTTTTTTGTTGGAGGTATAAAAACTGCAAATGGTATTAACAGAGAAATCCCTATACACCCTGATATTAAGTCCATTTTTGAAAAGTATTATAATGAAAATAACGATTTTTTATTTATGAAATCTAACGGTAAAAGACTCTTTTATGCAGACTATAACACTTATTATAGATTATATTTCAGAGGCAACCACCCATTCCTAGCAAACAAAACTGCTCATTGTGGTAGACATACACTTGAAACAGAATTACAAAGATTAAATATAAAACAAACAATAATAAATTCTATTATAGGTCACAAAAATGGTGATATTGGAAGTGATACTTATAATCATATTTACATAGAGGAAAAAATTGAAGCAATAAAACTTGTAACATATAAAACTGGAAAAATTATTGTGTTAAATAATATTAGAAAAACATCATAAACTTCTATAAATTCTTATAAATTAATAACAAATTAATAACAAATGCTGAATATCAAGACTTCAACCCCTTGAAATATCAGCATTTTATTATATATTTGTTATTCCTGCTAGTATCAACATATCATTTTTTCACATATTCATTTTTTATTGATACTTATAGCTTTTGCTGTTATAGCAACAAATTCACAGTTCTTCAATATCTTTATCAGTTGCTATAAATTTCAATGCGTTAATAACAAATTAATAACAATTGCTGTTGTCTTCAAATTCACTAATCATCTTTTTTATTTCATCGACATCGCATCCATTATTTATTCCTAATTCAAACATCTTTAAAATTACTTTTTCTTTTTTATTATATTTTTTGCTTAATTTTTTTGTTTCATCTAATACTACATTATTACACATTAATATTCCCTCTCTTTCGTAAATCAAATCATAATTCACTTTCAAGGGGTTGTAATCTTTTTCTATTATATTATTCCTTTTCTTTTTTGTAAATACCTCCATTTTATTTTTTTCGTCATTTTTTTCTTTCATAAATAAAAACCTCTCTTTCGTAAATATAATTTGACAATTTACTCTTAAGAGGTTATACTTAATTTACAGTTAACTCTTTCGAGTAAATTGTTTGTGGAAAAGAGATGTGTTAGATTTGCGGTCCTTGCATCTCTTTTTTCTTATTATATCAAACTTATTTTCTATGTCAAAACCCGTTTTCGACAAAAAAAACCTGTAAGTATTGAAAATACTACAAACATTTTTTGAAAATTTTTTTATTTTTCTAATTTTATTCTATTTCTTAATTCATGCCAATTTACTCCTGCTATATATTTTATGCTTTCAGATGACAATAATTGATTTTCTTTTGCATATATATTCCATTCTTTTACGGTCGGAAATTTTACTTTTTTACCTGTCATTTCTTTTAATTTTTTTAATGATTCTTCATATTTAAAATAAATATAACTTCCGTTTTGGGTATTGAACTTCTTTTTTATAATACTCATTCAATACCTCATCAAAATGTTTACTTACCTTCCTTGTTTCTTTTGAATTTAATCCATATTTTTCGATCATCATATCTAGTTTATTTCTTATTCTTTTTAATCTTTCTTTCATCTTTTTTCTCCGTCTTTAGTTTTCTCACATTATATCATACTATTATATAAAGATGCGTAGTGTAAAGCTGTATTGTTAAATTTTATGTCGAAATATGTTGTAAATTATACTTTTAGTTTGAATTTTTATTGACTTTTATATTTTCTTTTGATATTATATTTTTATCGTTTGGCACTCACCATGACAGCTTAGTTGTATTAAGTAGCAACTAGTTGTTATGCAAATATTAATTTAGTTGCTACTATCATGCAACTAGGGATTAGACCTTATTTGCAATACGAGGAGGTGAGTGAATTGGAAACTCTTTTAGTGATAACAGTTATAATCTTTTCTTTAGGCTTTTTATTTGAAAAAGTCACAAACTTTTTCAAGGAAATGAAATCTGGTTCTGCCAAATTGGCTAAAGGATTCGAAGCCAGGCTGTCATTTGTTCCAATTGATAGCAAAAAAAGTGAAGTAAGTGCCACTAACACAAA
>ULMM01055314.1_pt1 | contig 43126 bp, 42 predicted proteins | sample 1951661 | NCBI WGS metagenome assembly ULMM01 (sample SAMEA4835551, study PRJEB28245) | human gut metagenome | biome: gut microbiome; material: fecal sample | place: Denmark | collected 2008 | reverse complement strand
CTGAACTCCTGAAGTTGATTGTTCTTGATTACTAATTATTGTTCCACCAAGTGTTACTTCTTTTTCTTTATCGTTTGCGGCTACTTCTAATTTGTCATCTGACTGTAGAGCATAGGCTTGTTTTTTTCCTAACTCTGCTCTATTTACATTGATAAAACCATCTGGTGCTACTACTTTTATAGGAGTAGTTACTGTTTTTATACTTTTGTCTTCTTCATTTGAATATTCTAATACAACGTTTTCGTTTGATGATACACTTAGTTGATTTAATGTTAGATTTGCTACTATTCTTATTACTGCACCTTTTGCAGTTGGTATGTTACTATACTGAGTCTGAGTTCCTTTCATTTCTAAGATTATCTCATTTCCATTTGTTTCAAATCTAGTTGGTTGTAGCTCTTCTTCATATATTAGTTTTGCATCTTTTAGTTCAATATTAGTTACTTGTGATGGCATTTTTATTCTTATTTTAGGTTGTGTATATAACATATCATCAATGCTATCTTTTTCAAGTGTTGTTGTTATTATTACATCTTCATTTTTTGCAGCCGTTGATAATTCTTCTTTATTTACCTGTATAGTTGCATTTGAAGTTGGTTCTATTAATTTTATTTGTTTTTTTACAATGTTACTTGATATGATATTGTCTTGTAACGTTCCTTCTATTCTTATATCATTTTGTATTGATATTGCATTTTTTATTTCTTCTTTTGTGTAATTTTTTTCATTATTTATCGACTTTTCTATTTTAAATGTTATATTTCCTTCTGATATAGGATTACTTGTTTCAATTTTTATACCATAAGAATTTATTTCAGTTTCTGTATTATCTTTATCTAATCTAGCTATCTCTACATCTTTTGAATCAAATATTTGTATATATCCTTCTTCTCCAAGAATACTTGTTATTTCGTCTTTAGATACACTTACTTTTTTATCTAATATTGATGAGTCTGTCTGAAATTCTTTTACTTTTATTTTATCTAATAGTTCAGAATATCCAACATTTACGCTGTATTCTACACTATAATTTGTTTCTATTTTTTCTTCTCTATGTAAATTTGTATATAAATATCCTTTACTTAGCTCATCTATTCCATTTACATTTGTTTCTAATAGATTTCCAATTTGCTCTTTTAATTGATATTCATTTTCTTTAACTATTTCATTTATCGTTTTTCCATTTACAAATGTAACTGTTTCATTTATGTCTTGCTTTATTTTTGTATCATTTACTTGATTATCATATACATAAGTTACTATATATTCTTCTTTTGTTGTCCAATCAATTTGCTCTGCTTCGTCTTGTTTTTTTGTAATTTTTAATACATTGTCTTGATAATTATATTGTATATTTTCTCCTGTTACTATTACTTTAGCTGGTTGTTTTCCATCTAATTCTGGAACAGCTATTGTATATTCTCTTGACATTACTGGCATAACATCATTTGTTATTGCATCTGTTACTTTAAAGCTTATTAATGTTTTGTCCTCATATTTTAGATATCTTTGTACTTGCTGCTCAATATTTCCCTGTGCTTCTGCATCCCAACTTAAGTTTTCTCGTACTTCTTTAGTTATTGATTCTTCTTTTCCTTGCGCATTTATATATGTTGCTTCTAATTTTACATTGCTTTCTCTATTAAAATAGTCTACATTTATTTTTTCATTTTTTTCAAATGTTACAGGTATATTTAATGTAACTTTTTCACCTGCTTCTATTTGTGATAGTTCTATTTTATTGTCTTCTATAGATTTTATATTGTCGTTTTCTATTTTTTCAATTTTATAATTGTTGTTTTCAAATACTATTTGGGCTGATTTTAGATATCCTTCATTTTTTACATCTAATTCTATATCTATGGTTGTACCTTTTTGTATATCTGCTGTGTATGAATGTCCATTTTGAATTGTTGCATCAAATGTAACATTTTCTATATTGGTTACATTATCTTGTTCTATTATGCTATTTGCAAAAACAGGCGCAGAAATACTAGACAACATTACTATTAATGTTAGGCCAGATACAAATTTATTGATCTTCTGCTTTATCATACACTTTTCTCCTTTTCTCTTTTGGATTTATACATAGTATAACTATACAAATTTTTTTTAAGTCTTTCAAGTGTATTTATATTGATTTTAAGCCATTTTTAAGCATTTAATTTTACGGAAATTCAAGTAAAAAAACTTTTGTTAAATTTTTATTACAAAATTGTAACATTTTATTTAGTGTTACATATAATATTATAGTTAGAAATAGAGCTTGCGTAAGTATCAAGCTTTGTAATATTGGGAGGCTATTATGAATGATAATGATATGAATGAAATGTTTAATAAAGCTAAGGAAATGTTAGCTAACAATCAGGTCCCTGATGAGTTTAAGTCTATTGTTTCAAATTTTCAAAAAAGTAACTCCAATAATAATTACAACCCAAATCCTAAGCAGACTAATAATAATCAAAAAAATTATAATACATATTCACAAATGAATAACAGGCAAACTAGTTCTTCTAATTCTAATAATTCAATGCCTGATATAGATATGGCTACTTTAATGAAAATGCAAAGTATTATGTCTAAAATGAAAAGCTCTGATAATGATGATATGAGCAGACTTTTACTTTCTCTAAAACCTTATCTTCGTGATGAAAAGAAGGATAAAATTGATGAATATATTAAATTAATTAAAATGGGCAGACTAACCCAAGTTATTGAGTCTCTTGGTGGTGATAAACGTTGAATTTAAGCAGTTTTCTTCCTTTAGATTCCAATGGAGAATTACATATACTAGGTTTTAAATTTCATACTGATGATTTGCTTATTATGGCTCTACTATATTTCATGTACGTTCAAGATGTTCATGATAAATATTTGTTTATTGCCTTAATTTTGCTATTAATAAATTAAATAAAGTTCAATTGATATTACTCACAATTGAACTTTATTTTTATTCCATTTCTATTTCATTATTTTCATTTACATACGCATATGAATATGCCTCAGTGCTAATTTCATCTCTTGTTCTTTCTTTTATTATTGTTGCTATTCGTATTTGTGGAGAGTCTATCATGTGTGCAGCTATTATTGCCTTTTCGTTTCCCTTTGCACCTGCATGAGCCATTCCCCTAAGGTTTCCTAGCACAATTATATTGTCTTCTGCTATTACTTCTGCACCACCATTTACGTCTCCTAATACTACTATGCTCCCTTCAAATTCCAATTTTTGTCCTGATCTTAATGATGATTTATAGAATTTTGTTTCTGATGTTGCTATCTCTTTTCTAAAATTCTTTTTTATTCCATGTAAGCCTAAACTACGAGGACTGTCAAATTCAACATTTATTTTTAATGTTTTTTCTATTAAATGCTGAATTTCGTCTATTTCAGATGTTTTTAATATTTTCCCCGTAACTAATATTGGTGTCTTTTCTTCTTTATAAAATTTTTTTAGTTCTTGTACTTTTGTCTTTAATTCTGACAATATTTCATTTCTTGTTGCTTCATCTTTTATTTTTATTACTATATAATCTGGTCTGAAAAATACACTCATGCAGTTTGTCATTTCTTTTCCTCCCTTGGTACGTATATTCGTGCTTTTACTTTTTTCTTGTGTTTATATAATAATATCTTTATCTTATTTGTTGCATGTCACTTGTAGCTGTTGTGTCTTCTGTTATTTGTGATGCATTCATTCCTAAATACTGTGCAAATATTTCTCTTGCTATTGGTGCTGTGTAACCACCATGTTGTCCATTTTTTACATATACTGCTACAGCTATTTCTGGATCATTAAATGGTGCAAAGCCAATAAACCACGCATTCGCATTTCCTGAATTGTCATTAGATGCTGATCCTGTTTTTCCTCCTACTTCTATATTGAAGTCTTTGAAATAACTATATGCTGTTCCTCCATCATCACTTGTAACACCTTTCATTCCTTGACGAATTGCAGCAATTGTATCTGAACTTAGTGATAAATCAGAACCACTATTTCCGCTAACTCCTAATGCCTCATTAACATAGCTCTCTATTTCATTTCTTGATACTTGAGTTCCATCAGGATTGTTTATTGATTTTACTATTGTTAGTTCTATATTTTTTCCACCATTAGCTAACATTGCTGTATATTTTGCCATTTGTATCGGTGTAAAATCATTGTATAACTGACCAATCGCTGTTTGTACTGTTTTTCCACCTGTCCATACATCACCGCTTGGTATTGAATTAGGTGATGATAATGTTCCTGTTATTTCATCTGGTAATTCAAGCCCTGTTTTTTGTCCTAGTCCAAATGCTCTGGCTACTTCTGTTATTTTATCTATTCCAGCTCTTCTTCCTACATCATAGAAAAAGAAGTTACATGAATGCTCTATAGCTTGTACTACATTTAATGCACCATGCCCTGATTTATTCCAGCAATATGGCTGATAATCTTTATAATATGTGTATTTTCCTGTACAATAAACTCTTGAATTTAAATCAATAACTCCACTCTCTAGTCCTGCTATTGCAGTTACTAACTTAAATGTTGAACCTGGTGCTGATTGGTCTGCTATTGCTTTGTTTACAAGTGGATGTCTATCGTCATTTAGATAACTATCCCAATTTGCTTGACTGATTCCATCTGTAAATAATGATGGATTGTAATTAGGATAACTTGCCATTGCCAGGATTTCTCCTGTCTTCACATTTATTACAACAGCTGCTCCTTCTTTTGCTTCTTTTTCTTTTGATTTTCTTTTACTTTGAATTGATGCAATTCCTTTTGCTAAAGCATCCTCTGTTGATTTCTGCAAATCGGCATCTATTGTTAGTACTACATCACTTCCACTTACGGCTTCCTCTGATATGTATTCGTCTGTTACAACTCCATCTACTGACATATCTATTTGCTTTGTTCCGTCTTTACCTTTTAGATATTTTTCAAATACTTTTTCTATTCCTGTTTTTCCTATTATATCATTTTGATTATACCCTGTATTATTTTCTAACTCACTTTTTGATATTGGTCCTACATATCCTAAAATGTGAGAAGCTAATTCTACATAAGGATAACTTACTATTGGTTTCACATATGTGCTAACTCCTGGGAAGCTTGAACCCATTTCGTTGAATTTTGCATAGCTTGCATTACTTATATTGCTAGCAATTTGCACTGAACGTGTATTACTATAGCCATTTTTAGCTATTAAATATCTTAATGCTATTATTTTACGTGCATCTTGAACATTGTCGGTTGATATTTTATATTTTTCTTTGTAGTAATTAAAACATGCCTCTGCATCATAACTATCATCTATTTCGTTACTCTTTTTCCATGAGCTTATGTCTATATCTTTAAAAGCATATGGTTCAACTGTAATTGGAAAATTATCCGTATATTTGTCTCCATTTTCCTCTAGAGTCTGCGCTATTAGTAAAAGCGTATTATTTAATGTTTCATTATCTATTTTCGTTTTATATAATTCCACATTATATTGCATTGTTGTAGATACTAATTTGTTTCCACTACTATCTAGTAAATTTCCTCTCGCTGCTGTAATCGTTTTTTCCCTAGTTAATCGTGTATTTGATATCTGCCTATATTCTTCACCATTTATAATTTGAAGATTAAATAGTGTCACTAGTAATACTATTCCAATTATATATACTATTGCTATTAGTATATTGAATCGTATCTTGCTATTTTTCTTGGATTCCATTTAACCTCCTTTTAAAAATATCTTGTTAATATCTTGTTTCCTTTATATATACTTTCTATGTAATATCCTAATTTTCGTATTCCTGGATACAATATCATTACTATTAATATATTGAATATTGTTTCCACTGTAAGTATTATCAAAAATGGAATCATTTCTATCTCAACACTATATTTTAATATGTTTACTACATACATTCCTATTTCATATAATATCGTGCTTCCACCTGACATTAGTATTATTGCAAGTCTACTTTCTTTGGAAAAGTTTTTGTCAAAATATTCTCCTAATAGTCCTACTATTCCTAAAAATAGTCCTGTATATCCAACACTTTTTCCTATTAGAAAGTCTAATATTATGCCGATTATTAAGCCACTTATTCCTCCTAATTTTTTTCCGGCAAATAGCCCTATAAATAATACTAATATTATGAACAGATTTGGTTGTATTCCACGTATTGTAAACCATGAAAAGAAGTTAATTTGAAGAAAATATACTATTAAGAACAGACCTATTATTATAATTATTGTCTTAACTTTTTTATTCATTTTATTCCTTTCATCTATTGATTTGTTATTACTAATACTGTTTCTAGTTTTGAAAAATCTGTTGCAGGTGTTACTACTGCATATCTATCTAATTCGTTTTTTGTATTTACTACTTCAGATATTGTTCCTATTAGTATTCCTTTTGGGAATATTCCACCTAATCCTGATGTAACTACTTCATCTCCTTGTAATACGCTTGTATTTACTGGTATTGAGATTGCTTTTAACGACTGTGTATCTGTCAAAGTTCCCTTTAATAATATACTGTCTGTGACTGTTGAAATTGAAGCACTTACTGTGCTAGCAGTATCGATTATTGTCTGTACTTTTGCTGTTTTTTCTGTTACTGAAATTACTTTTCCAACTAATCCTGATTCAGAAATTACTGGCATATCTACTTTGACACCGTCATTTTCTCCTGAATTTATTACTACTATTTTGTCGTAATTACTGTAACTTCTTTCTATTACATTTGCAGGCACTGTTGTATATTCTGAATATTTATTTTTTAGATTTACATATTCTTTTAGTGTATTATTTTCTGATTTTAATACTTCTAGCTCTCTAATTGATTCTTGTAATTTGCTATTTTTCTCTCGCAAGCTTGCATTTTCTTCTTTTAAGCTAGCTATATCACTTATCTCTTGTTCGTTACTAGTTAATTTATTTTTTAAATAAACAAAACCGTTCTGAAATGGCATAAATAAATTGCTTATTACTGTTTGTGCTGTTTTCATTTGTCCAGTTCCAATGTTTGATATTATAACTACTACAATTAGTACAACAACTGTTATGATAATTCCTATCATACTCGTTTTTTTGTTTCTCATTTATGCCCTCCAATGTTTTCGATTAACTATTACTGGTCTCATTTTTTCAAAGTTTTCTAGTGTTTTTCCAGCACCTATTGCTACACATTCAAGTGGACTATCTGCTATATATGTTTTTATTCCTGTCCTTTGTGCTATTAGATTATCTAAATTACGTATTAAGGCTCCTCCTCCTGCTAAATATATTCCATTTTGCATTATATCAGATGCAAGCTCTGGCGGAGTTACTGATAAAGTATTTATTACAGCCTCAATTATTTCATTTATTGGCCTTTGCATTGCTAGTTCTATTTCTTTTGATGATATGTTTATATTTTTAGGAAGTCCAACATCTATATCTCTTCCTCTTATTTCTTTTGTTATCTCACTTACTAAAGGCATTGCACAACCTAGCTCTATTTTAAGGTTTTCTGCTTGTGCTAGCCCTATTACTATATTTTCATGTTTTTTTAAGTAATCTACTATTGCTTCATCTATAGCATTTCCTGCTACTTTTATTGATGTGCTACATACAATTCCTCCAAGTGATATTACTGCTACTTCCGTTGTTCCCCCACCTATATCTATTATTAATTTTCCATTTGGCTCTAGCACATTAATTCCTGCACCTATTGCTGAAGCCATTGGCTCATCTAGTAAATATACTTCTTTTGCTCCTGCCTGCAAGAAAGCTTCTTGCACTGCCCTTTCTTCTACTTCTGTTATTCCTGATGGAACTCCTACTACTATTCTTGGCTTTCCTACATTGTATTTCTGGCAAACTTTTCGTAGCATGTTTTTTAACATTAAACCTGTAGCTGTAAAATCTGCTATTACACCATCTTTCATTGGTCTTACTGCTCTTATATTTTCCGGAGTTCTTCCAAGCATTTCTTTGGCTTCTTTACCTGTAGCAACAATTTCTGATGTCACTTGATCTATCGCAACTACAGATGGCTCACGAAGTACTATTCCCTTACCTTTTAGTGTTATTAAAATATTAGTTGTTCCTAAATCTATTCCAATATCTTTTGAGCTAAAATCCAGTAGCTTCATCACATATCCTTTCTCATTAATTGTTTGCTTACACTTTTGTTATTTTTAATTTAATCGACCCATAATGCTAGTATAATTTCCATCACCAATTGTAATATGGTCTAGCATTTTTATCCCTAATAAATTTGATACTTCTAAAATTCTATTAGTAATTTCATAATCTTGTTTACTTGGTTCTGAATCACCTGATGGATGATTATGTACTAATATGAATTTTTTTGCTCTTAGTCTAAATATCTCTGTCATCAAATTATTTATTGATAGATTAGCACAATCTATCTCTCCTCTTGCCAGATCTATGAGATTTATAATCTTGTTTTTTGAATTTAATATTATTAATTTAATAACTTCTACCTTCTCAAGTTTATATTCTGGCATTAATAATTCATATACATCTTTGGGAGTTTTTATTAATATATTCCCATTTTTATGAGAATATATTCTTCGAGCTATCTCTCCTATGGTTTTTAATTGTATTGCTTTTACTTTTCCTATTCCTTTTATTTCTTTAAGTTCTTCTAATGAAATATTTCCAATACCTTTTATCGAGCCTGCTTTTGACAATAATTGATTAGCAATTTCTAATGAATTTGCTCCCTTGGTTCCTGTTTTTATTATTATTGCCAATAATTCACCATCTGATAACTTATCTTCTCCATTTTTCTCTAATTTTTCATAAGGTCTTTCCGTCTTAGGTAATTGTTTTATTTTTATAGGCATACTTTCCTTTCTGCCCCCAAAACTATCTAACTAAAATTTTCTATATATAAATATTGCAATTATTATTCCTACAATACTTGATATATTTATTTTAAACATTAATCCTAATGTTAATTTTACTACTCCTAAATCTAATATTACTGGCTCTGCTATTCCAAATTGTTGTCCATATCCTAACCATGTAAGCCATGATACACCTGCGGTTAGCTCTCCTATAAGTCCTCCAATTACTAATCCGCATAATATAAATATAATTAATACTAATGAACCTTTTTCTCTTACTGCCATTTTTATTCGATTTCCTTTCTCTCTTGTATAAAATTTCCTTACGGAAATGTACATTTTTTTCACATAAGTATTATATATGTATTTGGATTTTTTTTCAAGATATTTTAGTAAAAAGTATTTATTTTTTGCTAAAGATATGTTATGATATAAAAAGTAAGGAGGATTTAAATGACTTTTAAAAAGCTTAGTGATAATAAATTGAAGATAATTTTATCTGCCGATGATTTACCAAATGATGGTGACTTTGATGAATTTATGTCTGATTCATCTCGTGCAAAAGATACTTTTATTAATATTCTTGAAAAAGCTTATGACGAAGTAGGCTTTAATGCTCAAGATTGCAAAGTTAAGATTGATGCCGCAGTCCTTCATAATGGTACATTTGCCATTACGGTTACAAAACTTCTTAAGTTAAAAAATGTTAGCAAGCCTATTAGACCTGTTAAAGTAGCTAAAAAAGTAGAAGAAGATACTCATTGTGCAGTTTATGCTTTTAAAAATTTCGAAGACATTTGTGTTTTTGCAAAATTTCTAAGACAATCAAAAATTGTTTATTTGCGTGCATTAGCATCTTCTATTGAATTATACTTCTATAATAACTGCTACTACCTTACATTGTCTGGTATAAATAATGTATATAAACATATTTCTAGGTTCTACAGTTCTATTACGGAATTTTCAAGATATTGTTCTGGAGATCCTTTATATATTATACAATTAAAAGAAAAAGGTAAACTTATACTTGGAAACAACGCTTTAAATAGTTGTCAAAAGTATTTTAAATAGAAAAAATGGATGTGTACAAACACATCCATTTTTTATTCTAGTATTTCTAATCCTGCAAATTTCGCCATTAATCTCTTATGTCCTGCTTTTTCAAATTCTATATCAACTTTAGCATCATCTTCTTCTCTTTCTATTTTAGTTATTACTCCTTTACCAAATTTCTTATGATATATTCTTTGTCCTACTTTATATTGATTTATATCAACTGTACTTGTTTTCTTTGATTGTATATTAGCAAGAAAACTTTCTGCGCTTCTGCCAAAGGCTGATTTTGGTATACTGTTAGTTACGTCATCTTCTGATATCTTGTATGTAGTCACTTTGCTTCCCCATGTGCCAGAGTTTGTTCCGTAACTATTCCTACGTCCATAGCTCCAATCAGTATCTGTATCATCAAAATCATCCTTTTTCTTCTGATTCATTGCATCTTCATATCCTTCTAGCAAGTCTTTAGGTATTTCTTTCAAAAAACGAGATGGTGGATTATAACTTGTTGATCCAAATATTGTTCTTCTTTTTGCAAATGTAAGGAATAAATCCTGTTTTGCTCTTGTTATTCCAACATAGAATAATCGTCTCTCTTCTTCTATATCCGCAGGATTATCCATTGATTTATACCCTGGGAATATACCTTCTTCCATTCCTACTAAAAATACTACTGGATATTCCAATCCTTTTGCACTATGTAATGTCATCAATGTAACCATATCATTTGTTTCTTCTAATTGGTCTGTATCACTTGATAATGATATACTATTTAAGAATTCATTTAAAGATTTATCAACTGCTTCTTTCTCAAATTCATTTGCAACAGTTAAAAATTCCTCTAAGTTTTGAATTCTTGTTTCTGCTTCTACAGTATTTTCATCTTTTAAACTTTGTGTATATCCTGTTTTGTTTAATGTTTGCGTAATCAATTCGGAAACAGGCAATTCAAGACTTTTTAGTTCTTCTATAGTATCAACAAAACTTCTAGTATTATTGTATATTCTTGGAATATATTTGTCTGATTGCTTTATAACTTCATACATTGATATTCCTTCTTGATTAGCTATTTCTCTAATGTTGTCTAAACTTGTCTTTCCTATTCCTCTTTTAGGTTCATTTATTATTCTCTCTAATGATAAATTATCAGATTGATTTGATATTAATCGCAAATATGCAATTGTGTCTTTTATTTCTTTTCTTTCATAGAATTTTAAGCCACCTACAATTTTATACGGAATATCTTCTATTCTTAGTTTATCTTCTATTGCTCTTGATTGCGAGTTCATTCTGTATAAAACTACAAAGTCTGAATACTTGAAATATTCTTCCCTTTTTAATCTACGTATCTGCTCTATTACAAAATTTGCTTCTACATACTCATCATCTCCACAAAAAATTGCAGGCAATGCTCCTTCTTCATTTTGAGTCCATAGTTTCTTTTCATATTTGTTTTCATTATGTTTTATTACAGCATTTGCAGCTTTTAGGATATTTCCAGTACAACGATAATTCTGCTCTAACTTTATTATTTTAGTTCCTGGAAAATCTTTCTCAAAGTTTAAAATATTAGATATATCAGCACCTCTAAATCCATATATTCCCTGGTCATTATCTCCTACTGCAGTTACATTTCCATATCTTGAAGCTAATATTGATACCAAAGTAAATTGTGCTTTGTTGGTATCTTGGTACTCATCTACTAAAATGTATCTGAATTTTTCAGAATAATATTCCAATACATCTGGATTGTCTGTTAATATTTTTATCGTAAAATTTATTATATCATCAAAATCGACGGCATTATTTTCCTTTAACCTTTTTTGATATAGTGTGTACACCTTCCCAATGATTTCTTTTCTATACTCTCCTTCGTATTTATGGCAGTATTGCGTTGGTTCTAACATATCATTTTTTGCATTACTAATTTCTGCTAAAACCGATTTCTCTGTAAATAATTTATTATCTATATTTAATTCTTTTAAGCAATTTTTTATAAGAGTCTTTTGATCTGATGTATCAAATATTACAAATGATGTGTCAAATCCTAGTCTATCAATAAATTTTCTTAATATTCTAACACAAATAGAGTGGAATGTTCCAAGCCATATATCATTTGTAGCTTCTCCAACTAATTTCTGCACTCTTTCTTTCATTTCATTTGCTGCTTTGTTAGTAAATGTTATAGCCAATATATTCCATGGCTTTACTTGTTTTTCTTGCATCAAATATGCTATCTTATATGTTAATACTTTTGTCTTTCCACTTCCAGCACCTGCTATTACTAAGCATGGTCCTTCCGTATTTTCCACTGCTTTTTTTTGTTCTGGATTAAGTTCTTCTAATAAATTTTGCATTTTGGTCTCCTTATATTTTTGCTCTTACCAATGAACTTATGTTCGTGTTAATTTTACTATATCTATTATTCATAGTCAAGGGATTTTTATTTTATTTTTATACACTTACAAGCATTGCAAATAGGCCTACTAAAAATCCTGCCATATTCCCATATGTTGTTGATTTTCCTTGATATAATTTATTAGATTCTGGAATTAGTTCGCCAGATACTATATATAGCATTGCTCCAGCAGCAAATGATAAGCATATTGCTATTACTTTTACTGAAATTGTCCCTATAATTGCTCCTATCCAAGCTCCTATTCCCGTAGCAATTCCAGACATTATTACATAAAACATTACCTTCATTTTGCTCATTCCACCATTTTTCATTGGAATTGCCATTGATATCCCTTCTGGTATGTCATGTAAGCATATTGCGATTGCTAAAGATATTCCTAATTTATTAGAAGCATCAAATCCAGAGCCTATTGCAAGCCCTTCAGGTATATTATGTAGTGCTAATCCAATACTTACAACTATCCCTGTTCTTAATAAGCTTGATTTTATAGAATTACTATTATTAAATTTCTTATCTACTAATATATCACATATTGTCATTACAATTATCCCTAATATAATTCCTACTATTACTATTGTTAATGATGATATTTCTAATGATTCAGGTATTAAGTCAAAACATACCACGGCAAGCATTAACCCTGATGCAAATGCAAGTATAAAACTTAAGAATCTATTTGAATTTCTTTTAGAAATTATCCCTATTATTCCTCCAATTGTTGTTCCTATAGTTCCAAAGAACAACCCTAATAATGATATTCTTAGCATTTACTTCTCCTTCTTCTTTATTTTTTAGGCAAAACTATCTTTACAATGTTAAATTTATATTATTATTTATATTTAAAGAAGCATATTTTTATGATAAATCCTGATATAGTAAAATTTCATAAAAAAATTCTAAAATGTAATTATTACACTTTAGAATTTTTCATTTATTCTTCATTTCCTTTTAATTTTTCAGCTGTATCTGCAGCAATTAAATTATCTATCATATCATCTAAGTCTCCATTTAGGAAATTATCCATTTGATAAATACTTACGCCAATTCTATGATCTGTTATTCTTCCTTGAGGATAGTTGTAAGTTCTAATTTTCTCGCTTCTATCAGCATTTCCGATTTGGCTTCTTCTTTGATTTTCAAGTTCACTATCTCTTTCAGCTTTTTCTTTTTCATATAATCTTGAACGTAATAGCTTCATTGCATAATCTCTATTCTGAACTTGTGATCTTTCTGTTTGACACTCAGCTACCATTCCCGTAGGTATATGAATAAGTCTAACTGCTGACGATGTTTTATTTACGTGTTGTCCACCAGCTCCAGATGCTCTAAATACTTCCATTCTTATATCTGCTGGATTAATTTCTACGTCAACGTCTTCTACTTCTGGTAAAACTGCAACAGTAGCAGTTGATGTGTGTATTCTACCACTAGCTTCCGTCTCTGGAACTCTTTGCACTCTATGAACACCACTTTCAAATTTCAATCTACTATATGCACCTTTTCCTTTTATCATAAATGATATTTCTTTGTATCCACCTAGTTCCGTAGGATTCTCATTTAATACTTCCAATTTCCAATGCTTTCTATCACAATACATTGAATACATTCTAAATAATGTTCCCGCAAATAATGCAGCTTCATCTCCACCTGCTCCAGCTCTAATTTCACAAATTACATTCTTCTCATCATCTGGATCTTTAGGAATTAATAACATTTTTAATTCTTCTTCAAGAACTGGAAGCTTCTCTTTAGCTGCTAACATCTCTTCTTCGGCTAATTCTTTTAGCTCTTTATCATTTAACATTTCTTTAGCTTCTTCTAATTCTTTTTGTACATTTTTATATTCTCTATATTTCTGCACAATTGGTTCAAGATCTGATTGCTCTTTCATCATTTTACGCCATTCATTTTGATTAGAAATTACTTCCGGATCACTAATTTTTTTAGTTAATTCTTCATAATTTTTTTCAACGGCATCTAAATTATCAAACATAAATTTTTATATGATTATTTAATAATCATATCTCCTTTCTAGTTTTCTCACATTTTTATACCTGATAATTATACTACATTTTTTCTTATCTTTCAAGTATATTATAGACCTATAAGGTTATATTCTATTCCTAATTGTTCTAATATTTCTGTTTCTCTATTAGTACAAGTAAAAATTATTGCTTGATTTTGTACACTATTTATAAATTTCAATGTTGCAGCTAATCTTTCATCATCATAATATGCAAATGTCTCATCTAAAAATATTGGTAGCTTTTCTTTTGATATTTGATCTATTACGGAAAGGCGAAGTGCAAGGTATATTTGCTCAATAGTACCCTCACTTAATTTTTCAATTGGTATTAATTTACCATTAGTTAGCTCCACTTGAATTCCATCATTTATTTTTATATTATTATATTTTCCTCCTGATATTTTATCTATATATTCTGATAAACATATATTAAATTTTGGAGTAACATTATTTTTCATTTCTTCATATGAATTTTCTATTATTTCTTTTGTTTCCAAAAAAACATCTTTTTCTTCATTTAATTTTTTTATATTTTCTTCTTCTATTTGAATTTCTTCTATTAAATTGACCATTTTTTCTAATTTTGGTTCTATATTTTCTAAATCTAATTTTAATTTATGAATTTCTAAATTATATTGATTTATTTCATTATTGTTATTATTTATTACATCATAAATATTATTATTAAATAATTCTTCTATTTCTTTTCCATATTTATTAATTAATTTATTTTTTTCTTCATTATTTTTATTAATTAATTTATTTTTTAAATTATTTATTTCTTCTTTTAATTCATTATTATTTTTTTCTAATGTATTTATTTGAATTTTATTATTTTTTATTTTTTTATTTTTATTTTTATTTTTTATTAAATTAATTAAAATCCATATTGGAATTAATAAAAATATTATAATATTTATTATTTTATTTTTTATAAAAATAAATGATAATATATTTATTAATAAAATTAAAAATAATAAAAAATAATTAATTATTTTATTATTTTTTTCTATTTTTTCTATTTTTATTTTTTCTATTTTTTCATTATTTTCTTTATATATTTTTTCTTTTATTTCTATTTTTTGATTTTCTGAATTATTTTCATCCATTATATTTTTTATTTCTGAATATATTTTTTTATTTTTTTCAGCAAAATTTAAATTTTCTGTATATTCTTTATTTTTTTCTTCTATTAAATATTTATCATTTTCTATATCTTTTATTTCATCCAATTCATTATTTAATTTATTTAATTTATTTTTTGCAATATTTATTGGTCTATCTTGACTTTTGTCTGTTCCGACTTCATTTAATAATAATTTATCTAATTTAGCTATTGCTTTTTTATATGATACATCTTCTTCACCACTTTCAGCTAAATTTGCTACTTTTTGTACTAGTAAATTTTGTGTATTTTTATCTATTTGAGTTTCATTTTGCATACTGGCTACTGTTGATGTCATTATTTCTCGATCAATATTAGTTTGCTCTATAAAAAATGTATTTCCTAATTTTTTATCAATATTAAATTCATTTGAAATGTTATTAGAATATTCATCATAAATTTCTGGATTTTTTTTATTAAAATCTCTATATACATTATATATTTTATTATTATCTAATTGATATTCTATTTTTCCTGAGTATTCTTCTCCTGACCACGGATTATATTTATCATAGTCTGATTCAAATTTTCCATTTTTATTTTTAGAAATCCCATATAACATATTTATTATAAAATTTTGAAGTGTAGATTTTCCTGATTCATTTTTTCCATAAATAATATTTATTTTTTTTAATTCTATATTTTTATTTTTTAAATTTCCAAATGCATTAATTTTTATTTTATTTATTTTCAAGGCTTTCCTCCTTATTGTCTTTTTGTCAATTTGATTATTTGTTCAATATTTTGTGTTATTTTATTATTTATTTTTCATTTTCATTTTTATTGATATTTCAATATTTTCTAATTTATTTTAATTGTCTTTTAGTCAATATATTAATTACTAAATATTCTTTGTATTTTTTCTATTATTTTTTCATATTTTTCTTTATTAATTTCATTATTATTTAATTTATTATTTAATTGTTTAATACATAAGCCTTTTAATGTATGATTGTTTTCTTTTATTTCTATTTTTAATTTTGTATTATTTTTTATTTTTATTATATTTTTTTGTATTAATTTAATATTAATATTTATTTCGAATTTTCTCTCACCAATTAAATTAATTTCATATAAATTATTTTCTGTATTTATATTATTTAATTTTTCTATTAATTCTTCTTCAGAATAAATATCTGATACATCAAATTCTTTTTTTACAAATTCTCTATTATCAATTTTTATAAATTTAGTATATAGTTTTTTATTTATTATTTCTCCACAAATAAATCCATGCTCTCCTGGCTCATCAAATCCAAGAGAAATTAGAGAACCTGAATATACTTCATCCCTTTTATGAATATGTCCTAATGCTATATAATCAAATCCTTTTTTTAATAATTCTTGTGCACTCATTGGATTGTATATCCCTTTAGTGTCGTTACCTGATACAACCGTACCATGAGTTATTAATATTTGTGGCTTATTTGACTGTTCAATTACAATTTCATTTAATTGATTTTTATTCATCTCATAATTATCAAATCCAAATCCATAAATAATTGCATCTTCATTTTCTATTTTTTCCACTTGCGATGTGAATATCTTTACATTCTTCTCCCATTCATAACAATTATAATAAGATGCTTTTATATATGGATCATGATTTCCAGGAGTTATATAAATCTTAGTATTTGGAATTTCTTTAAATAAATTATTAATGAATATTATGGTTGATTTCCTTACATATAATTGTTCATATAAATCTCCACTTATAAATAAATATTCTATATTATTTTCTTTAATAAATTCTATTACTTTCTTAAATGCTTCTCTTTGTTCAAGTCTTCTAGTTTGACCAAGTTCTGCTCTATCTGAAATAGTTGAAAATGGCACGTCAAAGTGAACATCAGCAATATGTACAAACTTCATTTACTTACCTTCTTTCTTTTTATATACACTAATTTATATCATATAAACATTTGTTTGTAAATAAATTAATAAAAAATAGCCACATAATTTTTATATGGCTATTTCTACTAATTATCTTTATCAATTGGCCCAAATAATTCATCAAATTTTGCTTCTAATTCTTTTTGAATGTCAATGTCATCATCTTCGTATCTTTCATTAATTTCCTGAATCTTTGGTACACTTTTTTCTTCGTGCATCGTAGGATTCTGCGTTCCAGCTGTTGGAGTAGTTACAATAACTGGCTCATTCTGAGCTGGCTTTTCCGGCATTTCTATTTGAATATCATTTATTTTATTTTCTACATTTTTATTATCTTGACTTGCATTTGCTATCGTTGTTGTTGAAGTTTCTCCATCATTGAAAAGATCATCTAATGAGTCTACTTTGAAACTTTGCTCTTTATCTTCTTCAAATTGATTTCCTGTATATGGATTGTATGGATTGTATTTTCTCCATTCTCCTCTTTCTCCAACATCATAATTATTATGGTCGATTCTATTCATATTCAAGTCTCTTGATATGTTATTTTTCTTATACCACCAATATTTATTGGCCTTAATAGGTTTTAATCCTTTTTCAAATATTATACATTGATCACTTGGCATTCTTCTAAGTTCGTCCGGTGTCATCAATGCTCTTGCCATTATCTGGTCTGATTCACTATATCCTTTTCTATCAGCTTCGTTTGTTCTATTTACTGATTTACTCATGTGAGTAATTGTTTTTTCACCTAATTCTTTTGAAAAGTATTCAACTGTTGCATATGAGTTACTTCCCAAAAATACGTGTGTATCACAGTTTCCAATTATTGTTTCATATGACTTCTCATATATTCCCTTTAATTGATCTAAGTTCTGTAATATAACACTAAATGAAATTCCTCTACTTCTACTTGTTGATATTTTTTTATCAAAGTCTGGAATTTGTCCTATATTTGCAAATTCATCTAATATAAAGAATGTTTTTACTGGTAATTTTCCTCCATTTTTGTCAGCAAAATCATATAATTGTTGTATCATTTGAGAGAAAAATATTGTTAATAAAAAGTCATACGCAGCATGCGTATCAGATGATACAACATATAACGCTGTTTTTCTTGTTGCTATGTCTTCAAAATTTATTGTATTTGTTGATGTCACATCAGCTATATCTTTTGAATCAAATTTTCCTAATTTTGATTGTAATGAACTTAATATTGAACTATATGTTTTATCTGATGCAATTTCTACTGATTTAAAGTTCATTCTTGCTGGATGGTCATATGGTAATTTATTTATTAGTTCTGATAATAAATTCGTACTTCCTTTATTGTTGGCTGCTCTTACCAATTCTGCACAGCTAGCTAAATTCTGCTCTTCTGGCGGTCTTGCAGCTAATAAATAATATATTAATGCTTTTAATAATAATTCTGCCATGTTGTCCCAGTATGGGTCAGCTCCTGTTGCTTGCTCAGATTGCTGTCCTTTTACTACTGTATTAGCTATAACATCTACATCTATTTCTGATTTTATATGTTGCAATGGATTATAACTATCACTACTTTGAGGATTAACAAGGTTTAACAATTTTATCTCATATCCTTGTGATCTTAAATATCCTGCTGTTGCATCATATATTTCGCCTTTAGGGTCTGTAAATATATATGATCCTAGACATTGATGTGCATTTGGTATCGTATACGCTGATGATTTACCAGATCCAGATCCTCCGACAATTAAAACATTGGTATTTCCTAATTTATCTAGAGGTAAATAATTTTCTTCTGCTAATATTATTCCTTTATTTTTGCTTAAGATTCTATATTGTTCTCCACCTGTTGCCCAATCACTTGAACCATGCTCTATTTTGTCATATTCGCCTTTACTTCTGCCCTTCCACATTCCTATTCCTAGACATATAAGCATAAATATTGTAAAAAACAATGTTGCACTTCCTAATGTGCCTAAATATTGTACTCCAAACATTTTCTTTGGTCCAGCTACTTGTACTATATTAGTTATTATATTTTCTACAAAATACGTAAAGTTAAAAACACCGGTAGAATTACTGTCAACAATTGTAATAGCTATCGGTGCTATTAAAAATAGCTCAGCAAATAGCCAGAAAATAATTGTTGAAATAATTGCTACCTTGTGTTTTTTTATTGATACTATAAAATTACTCATAATAAATCTACCTTCTCATTGGTTTTATCATATAAACTATCTTTCATTTAATTGTGTCTGTCTATCATTTTCTCTGCATATTTCAGCATATTTAGTTGGTCTCTTTAGGTAATTTTCATTTATTTTAGCCATTAATGCTGGATTTACAACTGGTGGTATTTTATCTGAACTTACCGCTGATATTTCTACAAATCCATCATTTATGCTTCCTTGCTCTTTATCAGCATATCCTTCTAAACAAAGCTCACCATTTATGCAATTAGTCATACATACAACTTCAATTTCTTTACTCACTTTTTAGTAATCCTCCCTTATTTTAAGTCATTATTTCTTTTCTCTTATTTCAAAGCTAAAATATGACTTATATGGTTTTAATTTACATTTTCCTTTTACTTCATTAGTGTTTCTATCTAAATACAACATTGGCTTTACTTCCTCTGTTGTCTCAGGATCTATTATTGTTATAGGTCTTTGCAAATTTGGTGTGTATTTGAAATCTTTATACTCAGTACCTATTTCTGAATATAAAGTATTGAATTTCACTGGTACAGGTCTTTTTGATATTCGTACCTTATCATCTTTTAATACTCCCATATTTACAACTACTTTTTGAGGTCCAAAAGATAATATGACTAAATCTTCACCTTCGGGTTCTGGATGGTCAACAAAAAAAGTCTTCTTTTTCATATTACCATTAATTTCTTCAGAGCTAACTAGTCTTTCAACAGTATATTTAGGATACTGTTTCTGCAATTCCTTGGCAGTTTCGTTAATTCTATATATAACAGTATTCACTCCCTGTGGATCTGTTACACTAAAATACTTACCATGAAATCCTCCAGCCATATTTACACCTCTTTCTATTACTTCTCTTTGGTTCGACTAATATTTATTATACATCTTTTTCTATAATATGTCAACCAAATCATATTTTTATTATTATATTTACTTGTTGCTTTATAATTTTATGCATTTTTTACTTCTTTTACCTGATAAGCAGGCATTGTTTTTATATTATTTCCTTCAAGATTTTGTAATTTGATATATAATTTTTCTTGTTCTTGCGTAAGTTTTTCTGGCATCACTATTCTTGTAATTACATTCAAGTTTCCTCTGTTTCCATGACCATCTTTATAGCCTTTACCTTTTATAGTTAAATTAGAGTTACTACTTGTACATTTTGGAATTATTATAGCTATCTTTTCTTCAAATAATTCTATTTCTTTTTTTACTCCTAATGCTGCTTCTGAAGGGGTTATTTTTAGTTCTGTATACAAATCATTTCCAATTAATTTTAGTTTTTTATCATCTTTTATGTTTATAATTACAAATAAATCGCCGTTTTTTCCGCCATTTTTTCCAAGTTTGCCTTGTCCTACTATTCTTATTTTGTCATTATTCTGTATACCTGCTGGAACTTTAATAGAAAATGATGTTTCTTTTCCATTTACAGTACGTAATTTTACTTTTTTATTGACTCCAAAAAAGGCTTCTTTTATTGAAATCTCAATCTCTGTATCTACATCTTCTCCATATTCTGGTTCAGTTGTTTTCACTACTTTGTTGCTTCTAAAGTTTTCGCCAAATAAAATTTCTAATAATCTTTCTATAAATGACTTTTTTTCATAAGTTTGACTTTTTTTCTTTTTGTTTCCAACATATCTATTCCATGTAAAATCATACTTTCTTCTTTGTTTGTCATTGCTTAATAATCTATATGCTTCATTTACATCCTTAAATATCTCTTCCGAAGCGCTATTTCCTATATTCATGTCTGGATGATATTTCTTTGCCATCTCTCTATATGCATTTTTTATATCATCAAGGCTTACTTTATTAGTGTCAAAACCTAATATTTTATAGTAATCTTTAAAAATCATTTAATGCCCTCCATTTGCATGGTTATATACTATAACAATTATAGCTTATTTTTTATTATTTATCAATATGAAATTTCTAGTTTTTATACTTTGTTCAAAGATTACTCTCTTTTTATCAAGGTTTATCTTTATTGTATTGTCCAAATTTTGTAATATTGCTAAATCTATATCTTCAAAAGCTAATTTTCTTAGTTCTTCTACGCCCTCATATTCCCTAGTTTCATCTATTTTATCAGCTATAAATAATATTTTCTCTAACATTGTCATTTCTGGTTTTCCCATTGTATGATTTGCAATGGCACTACACATCTCTTCATCAAATCCATATTTTTTCTTACATATATCTGCTGCAATTTCTCCATGAAGAATGTCTACATTATTATATTCTAATTCGCTTGCTTGAATTTTATTTTCTTTTACATATTTCATTTTTTCTTCTTCTGGCATTTCTTTTGCCATATCATGTGCGAGTCCAACAGCCATAGCCCTTTTAGGATCTTCTCCATATCTTTCTGCGAGCTTTTCACACATTTTCATTACACCTATACTATGTAGTTTTCTTTTTTCTGATAGTTGATTTACTTCTTCTATTTCTAACATTTTATTCCTCCAAAAAATTGTTATACAATAAGTATAACAATTTTTTATCACTTTTTATTAATTTATGCAAGCTCAATTAATTTGTCTAGCAATTCGCTATATTTTATTCCAGAATGTTCCCATAGTTTAGGATACATGCTTATCTCTGTAAATCCTGGCATTGTATTTATTTCATTTATATACACTTTATCTGTATCTTTTTCTACGAAGAAGTCAACTCTTGAAAGTCCACTTCCATCAACAGCTTTGAACGCTTTAATTGCAGTTCTTCTTATTTCATCTATTTTTTCTTGTGACAAGTCTGCTGGTATTATTACTTTTGATTCTGCATTTTTATATTTTGCATCATATGAATAGAATTCTTCAGCTGATAATATCTGTCCAACAGTTGAAGCTTCAACCTTATCTGTCCCTAGGACTGCGCATTCTACTTCTTTTCCAACTATAGCTTCTTCTATCAATATTTTTCTATCAAATCTTGATGCCTCAATTATTGCTGTTATTAATTCAGATTCATTTGTGGCCTTTGATATTCCTACTGATGAGCCTGAATTTGAAGGTTTTACGAATACAGGGAATCCTAGTTTTTCTTTTACTAATTTTGCGATTTCATCATTTTCTAGTTTTACTTCATCCACGTTTTCATCTACATATGTATTTTCATTTTTTATGTATATGTATTTTGCCTGACAAATTCCCGCTTTCTCAAATATAATCTTGCTATATACTTTATCCATACATACGCTTGATGCTAATACTTTGCATCCTACATATGGAATCTTTAACATCTCTAATAGACCTTGAATAGTTCCATCTTCTCCATATAATCCATGTAAAACTGGAAATACTTTATCCATTCCTTTTAAGAATGTTGATATGTCTTTTATTTCTTTTCCTTCTCTTTTCCATATACCTTCTTTTGTAATTTCTACTGGATAAATTTCATATTTTTTCCTATCAAGATTATCTATAATATTTTTTCCTGACACCATTGAAACGTCATGTTCCGTTGACATTCCACCATAAATTACTGCTAATTTTAACATTCCTATCACCCTTCCTTTACATTAAAATTAATTCCTTAGCAATATCACCAAATTTCATTGAATTTGATGCTTTTAATAAAATTATATCGTCTTTTTTCATAATTTTCTTCAAATATTCTAATGCACTTTCATTGTTATCAAAATGTAACATTTCCCTAACATCTGCAGTTTCTTCTATGCATTTTGCAAGTTCTCCTATTGTAATTAATATATCAATATTTTTTACTTCTTCTCCAACTTTCCTATGCAAACTTTCAGAATATTCTCCTAGCTCTTTCATATCTCCTAAAACTGCAATTTTTCTTTTTCCTTCTATCTTTTCTAAATACTCTATTGCGGCTTTCATTGAATCATAATTAGCATTATATGTATCGTTTATTATTGAAGCTCCACATTTGGCTTTTTCTATTTCCATACGTCCTTTTGTAAGTTCAAATCCAGAAATTCCTTCTGTTATCTTCGCCATTGGAATATCAAAGTATCTTCCAACTGCAATTGCGCATAAACTATTTAGTACAAAATGTTCTCCACCAACTGGAACTACTACTTCTTTTCCATCAATTCTGTATTCACTTCTGTCTTCATATGAATGGATATCTTCAGCTACATATTTACTGTTCTTATTATTTATTCCATAAGTTATAATATTATATTTTTCCTTATTTTTTTCTGCCCAATCACTTAATAAATCATTATCATTATTTATTATTACACTGTTTCCTTGCAAGCCTTCTAATATTTCTAATTTCGCCTTTAGTATATTTTCTCTTGATCCTAAATTTCCTATATGAGCTGTTCCTATATTGGTGATAATAGCTAATGTTGGCTTTGCAATACTCGTTAACAAACTAATTTCTCCAAAATGATTCATTCCCATTTCTACAACAATTGCATTTTCATCATGAAGTTTTAATAAAGTAAATGGCAAACCTATATCATTATTTAAATTTCCTTGCGTTTTTAATACTTTATATTTTTGCGACATTACTGCTGCTACAATGTCCTTTGTACTTGTCTTTCCAACGCTTCCTGTTACTGCAACAACTGGAATGTCAACTTGACTTCTTTTATATGCTGCTATTTGTTGTATTGCTTTTACAGTATTTTCAACCAATACAATACTACCTATTTTCTCATCTGGCTCTTTGCTCATTAAGCATGCTACCGCGCCTTTATTAATCGCATCTTTATAAAAATCGTTGCCGTCAAACTTTTCTCCTTTTATTGCAACATACATATCTCCTTTTTGTATTATTCTTGTGTCTTTCTCGAAGTTTTGAATGTCTAAATCTTCGTCTCCACAAATAAGTTTTCCATTGGTAATTTTTAAAATTTCTTTTATCTTCATATTCTTACCTTCATTATTTTTTTATAAATCATCAAATTATTGTTATGATTTTTTATTATTATATGCTATTATTTATATTTTTTCAACCCAATTTTTATACACTTTTATGCCGTTAATGTTCCATTTGGAGTATCTATAATCATTAAAATATCTTCTTCTTCTCCTGTTTCAACATTTATATACACAATGAAATCATTTTCACTAGTCTTTCCTTTTATCTCCCAACATTGTATCTCTGTATTCCATTCAGTTGGTATGATAGCCATATCAGTTGATATTATCTCTAACTTAGGGTTTACTAGCTCTAATGCTTGCTCTTTTGTAATTTTAGGAGTTTTTAGATTTCTGTTTTCATTATGTGAATTTAAATAATTCGTTGCTTCAATTCCAAGTACCTCTCCATTATCAAGTGCAATTTTTACTTTTATTAGGTCTGGATACATTACTACTTCCTTTTGCATATATGCATAATTAATTGTTATTGTGCCATTTTCTTTTAAATAATATGTTTCTTTCATGTTGTCATATTCTCGATTTTTTAGAAATTCTTTTCCAATATTTATTGCATCTTCTTCTTTTACATTTTCTGAAGAAATTTCTCTATTACAATTCATTGATAATAAATGACCACCTTTTTTTGATATACAAATGTTGAAAGTATTGTTTCCTTTAGTAGTTATTACAAAACTATAGCATTCAATACGTGCATTTTCTGATTCACTTTCTTCTTTTATTTTTTGAAATTTATCTTCTCCAATATACTTTTTTGCTAGTTCTCGTGCCTCATCTTTTGAAATTTCATCTCCTGTTAATCCTATTTTCTCTGCTTTCTCAACATTTTCTGAAAATGCTCCATCATATATAAGACCTTCATATTGGTGTAAATCTTCTTCTATATTTGAAAAACTATTTTTTGATATATTATCATCCTGCTGGCCGAAAGCCTTATTTCCCTTATTTTTTAGCTCTCCCCATTTTATATTTTTGGAATATAAGTCTGCTTCTAACTGATTTAATGTATTTTCCAGTTCCAAACTATAGGTGTGCAATTGGTCTAACCTATCAAGATCTTCCTGTGATAATTTTTCTCCTTTTATTGTTTTTTTAGATAATGTATATGAGTAATCTCCTAATTGGTTTAAAAACTTTTGCGTGTTTTCTAATTCCTCTGTTTTAATTGGAAGCATTGACAAATATGCTTGTGCTAAACTAGTTTGTTTTGATATATTTCCTAGTGTTTCTGTTCCATGCACACTACTATTTGAAATTGTTGATTTTGCTAATAATTTTTCAGTATTATTCACATATTCCACTAACTGATAAAATGCATTATTGTAATCATTTTCAGCTATAAGCCTATAATCTCTTGCTTTTCTCATTGCATATATGCCAAGTATTATAATAATTATTACTAAAGTCACAACCAAAGTAAGCATTTTTCCTGATTTTAATCTATCTTTCCAGTCATAAATCTTTTCCTTAATATTACTCATACTCATTTCCTTTCTTTTTTTATTCTATTTTTTACATTTTTTAGTATATTATTCAATTATTTTTTTATTTGATTTCTATTATTTTTTATGATATATTGTTGTTAGTATAATGAAAGGAATATTATATATGCGAGTTATTATTTTTTACGCTTCTTATGGTGGTGGTCACCTTTCTGCAGCAAATTCTATAAAGCAATATCTTGAAGAACACTATAAGAATTACAATGTTATAATGATTGATTGCATGAAATATATAAATTTAGGAATTGAGAAAATTACAACTAATTCATACAATCTTATGGCTAAAAAGGCACCCTGGGCTTGGGGAACTATTTACAAGTATTCTGAAAAAGGTCCTGTTGCTCACATCTGCAATATCACTAATAAATTATTTTCTATAAAATTGTATAAACTTTTTGAAGAATATCAACCTGATGTAGTTATTTCTACTCACCCTTTTTCAAGCCAAATGGCTGCTATTTTGAAAAGTGAAGGAAAGACTAATTGCAAGCTTGCGACTATTTTAACTGATTTTGCATCTAACGATCAATGGCTTGCTTATAATGAATATGTTGACTACTTTTTTGTATCTCATGAGGGGATGAGGCAAGAATTAATTTCTAAAAACATCCCTGGCAATAAAGTATTTGCAACTGGTATTCCTCTTTCTAATAGATTTCTAAAACATTTTGACAGAAAAAAAATTAAGGAATCTTTTGATCTTGATTTAAATAAAAAAACTATACTATTTTTTGGTGGAGGAGAGTTTGGATTAGGAAAAGAGCAAACTGTGAGAATTTTGAAAGCCTTTATTGATAACATTGGTGATTCTTATCAAATTATTGTTATCTCCGGCAAGAATACAAAAATTCAAGAAAAATTTGAAAAACTTGTTCAGGAAACTAACAGCAGTAGCAAAGTACAAGTCTATGGTTACACAAATGAGGTTCCCGAGCTTATGAGCATTTCAGATCTTGTTGTTACTAAACCAGGTGGATTAACAACAACTGAAAGTCTTGCTTCAGGTTTGCCTATTGTTGCTATTAATCCAATCCCCGGTCAGGAAGTTGAAAATGCTCAATATCTTGAATCCCAAGGCATTGCCGTATGGATTAGGCCAAAGGAAGATCCTAATGAAACTATTCAAGAATTATTATCAAATGAACAGGAATTAAAACATATGAAAATACGTTCTAAATTGGCTGCTAAGAAAAATTCTACTAGAGATATTTGCTCTATTATTTTCTGTAACGCAAATTAGGCTACTTCTACAGTAGCCTAATTTATTTTATAATTCAGTTCTTCCTTCAAATGCTTTTCCCAATGTAAATTCATCTGTATATTCTAAGTCTCCTCCTACTGGGATTCCATGTGCTAATCTCGTAGTGGTAATTCCCATTGGTTTTATTAGTTTTGAAATATACATAGCTGTTGCTTCTCCTTCAACTTTAGGATTTGTAGCTAAAATTACTTCTTTTACTGTTCCATCCATTAGTCTAGCTAGCAACTCTTTAATCTTAATATCCTCCGGTCCAACTCCATCCATTGGTGAAATAGTTCCATGAAGTACATGATATAATCCTTTATATTCATGTATTTTCTCTATAGCAACTACATCTTTTACATCTTCTACTACGCATATCTTGCTTTGATCTCTTGATGGATTCGAACATATTTCGCATGGATCTGTGTCTGATATGTTATAACATTTTGAGCATAATTTTAAGTTGTTTTTTGCATCTTGTATGCTTTTTATAAAATTATCAGTTTCCTCTTTACTTGCATTTAGCATATAAAAGGCAAGTCTTACGGCTGTCTTGTTTCCTATGCTAGGAAGTCTTTCGAAACTTTCTATAAGTTTTTCTATTGATGGTGAAAAGTACGACATATTTTTTGTATGATTTTAATTAATCATGCTCCTTTCTATCTTAGTCCTGGTATATTATATTTTCCAAACTCTGCGCTTGTTGCAGAATCAACCTTTCTTAAAGCATCATTTACACATGTTAATATTAAATCTTGTAACATTTCTACATCATCTGGGTCAACTACTTCTTTATTTAATTTTATTTCTAATATTTCCTTTGCACCATTTACTTTTGCGTATACTGCTCCTCCACCTGTTGTACTTTCAAATGTCTGCATTGCTAAATTTTCTTGTGATTTTTCCATTTCTTCTTGCATTTTTTTCGCTTGTTTCATGATTTGGTTCATATTTATTCCTCCAAATCCACCCATTCCTCCTGAAAATCCTCTTGACATCTCTTTTCCTCCTTATTCATCTATCATATTGATTTTTATGCCTAAATCCATCGGCGATGCTTGAGATACATCTTGCGTCTCAGCTACATTTTTATCTATTAATTTTATTCTCATATCTTGTTTGCATTCCATTGATACAAGTCTTTTTAACTCAGCCATGTTTTCTGGTCTTTCTATAACACTTCTTCCAAAACTCGTCAAACCATTAGGAAATTCTATTCCAACAGTCATGTCATCTATCATAACTCCATTCGTATTTATAAGGTTTGAATATAGTATTGGCTTTCTTTGTTCTTTTAATGTGTCTATTACATTACTCCAGAAATTTACGCCTTTTGCTTTTACAGTTGGTTCTGCACTTTTCTTGTTTTGTGCAATTTCGCTAGCTTTCACAGCAGTTCCATTATTTGTTTTTGCAGCCGAGTTATCCACAATCTGTCTACTAACTGTGGATTGTTTCATTTGATTTTGATTATTTGAACTTATAATCTTGCCTGATTTCACAACATTTTCAAGTTTGCCAATTCTTTCTTCTAATGACATTGATTCTTTTCCACAGAGTTTTAATATTCCTACTTGAAATACAATATTCTTCTGAGTTGACCATTTTATATCATTTTCAAGTTCTGACAGCTTATAAATTATGTTTAATAATCTTTCGCTATCAGCCTCATTCCCTAGCTTTTCAATTGTTTTTATATCATCTTCATTATAAATATTTGATATTTGTCTGGTTTGTTTATATAAAAGCATATCCCTTATATATTTTATCATTTCCCATAACAAATTATTTATATCTTTTCCTTCATCTATTACGTTTTGCGTTACAGTAAGTGCTTTTTCCGCATCATATTCAATTATATTTTGAACTATTCCTGATATATATTCTAATTTGGGAATGCCTACTAATTCTTTTATTTTTTCTTCGTCAATCTTATTCTCTCCATCTTGTGCACATCTTTCTAGTATAGACAATGCGTCTCTCATGGCACCTTCTGATAGCTCTGCTATAAGATTAATTGCTCCATCAGTATACTCTATTTTGCATTCTTTACATATTTTTTCTAGGTTAGCGTTTATATCTTTATCTGGAATCTTTTTGAAGTCAAATCTTTGACATCTTGATAAGATTGTCGCAGGTAATTTTTGTGGCTCTGTTGTTGCTAGTATAAATTTTACATGCTTAGGTGGTTCTTCAAGAGTCTTCAATAATGCATTAAATGCTCCACTTGAAAGCATATGAACCTCATCTATGATGTATACTCTATATTTTGCAACTGTTGGCAAAAAGTTTACTTCATCTCTTATTGCACGTATATCATCTACACTATTATTTGAAGCAGCATCCATCTCAACTATGTCTGTTAAAGATCCATCTAATGCTGCTTTGCATATACTACATTCATTACATGGTTCTCCATCCTGCGGATTTAAACAATTTATTGCTCTTGCTAGAACTTTTGCTGAAGATGTTTTTCCACATCCTCTACATCCTGTAAACAAGTATGCATGCCCTACCCTATCGGCTATTACTTGATTTCTTAATGTTCTTGTAATATGTTCTTGCCCTAATATTTCATGAAAGGTCATTGGTCTAAATCTTCTATATAAAGCAGTATATTCCATATTTATTCCTCCCTTTCTTCTTAAAATTAAAAGGTATGATCTTATTCCTTTATTCTAAGGTACCCCACATAAAAGTGTCTACTTATTGCTGCTTCCTTCCGGACCTGACAAGGTTCATAGTCTTTTATTGAGATGCCCTAGAATAAAGAAATATTCTCACACCCCTTGCATTATATAATATTTATTTCAGTTTATCAAGTATTTATATAATTATTTTTCTCTTTTGAAAATTATATTTGAGAAATCTGTTATATCTATTTTTGATACTCCTTCTTCTAATAAATTAGAACATGGAAGTTTAACATTTATTTTTCCTCTAAATTTTGTCTTATTTGTTCTTATAACTATGTCAAAACTTACATCTATTGTTATATCTTCTTCATTAAGTCCAAGTTTTTTTAGTAATGTTCCATTATAAGATATTTCATCATCATCGTTCGATACATATTCTGCCACATTTTTATTTAATACTCTGAATAATAATGTTCCGCCTTGATTTCCAATTTCAAGAGCTTTAGAGTTATCTGTATTAGCCCCCTTATATGTTAATGAGTTATTAATTATAAAATTCTTCTCATAGCTAAATAATTTTTCTTCTGTGCTATTAGGCATATATACTTCAATTGTTCCTTTTTTAGGATTTGAATAATTAATATTTTCTATTGATATGCTTTCAATATATGCTTGTTCTTTGTAGTTTTCATTTCTTTTTATTTTTATATATATGTCATTATATTGATTTATATCCATATTCCATTTATAATTTTCTGAGTTTTCACTTTTTGTTTGACCATCCGCGCTACTTACAATCAGCATTTCTTCAAGAGAAAATGGCATATTTTTTTCACCTTCTGTTTCATATTTAAGCATAATTGCTAATACACATACAAATGATATTATAATTATAAATAGTAAAAATGCTTGTTTTATTTTCTCTTTTACAATTTTATTCATATTTCCTCCTATATATAAGTTGGCGGAGAGAGTGGGATTCGAACCCACGCGCCATTTTTCAACAGCTACCTGTTTTCGAGACAGTTCCGTTATGACCACTTCGGCATCTCTCCATGTTTTTTGTTTGTCTAAGTTCTCTGAAAAATTTCTTTAATATTTCTCTACATTCTTTTTCACATATCTTATTTTCTAATTCTACGTGATGGTTAAATTTATAGTCTTCTAATAAATTTAATACTGATCCACAACTTCCCGTTTTTTCGTCCATTGTTCCTATACACAATCTATCTATCCTTGATTGTATGATTGCACCAGCACACATACTACATGGTTCTAATGTAACATACATTGTACATCCTATTAGCCTCCATGTATTTAATTTTTTGCAAGCCTTCTTTATTGCATTAATTTCTGCATGCTCTGTAGAATCTTTTCTAGTTTCTTTTTTATTATATCCTCTAGCTATTATTTTTCCATCTTTTACAATAACTGCTCCTACAGGAACTTCGTTTATTTTATATGCTTTTCCAGCCTGTTCTAATGCCTTACGCATAAAATATATGTCTTTTTCCATTTTTTCTCCATTAACTTTAGACTTTTTATATAATATCATATTTTATTTTGTTGTGCAAGACTTATTATTGTTTGTTTACATAAGTTTTTTATCATATAAAAAAGCTGTTTAAAAGAATACTATTAATATTCTTTTAAACAGTAGAAATGTCTGTCACTATTTATTCATTAGTTACACTAATAAATCAGTATGAGACTGTTCATAGTCTTGGATTATGTAAGGTATTTGTGTAAAATCACTACCAGATTTAATTAGTAAAGTGATTAACTCCCTCATATTCTCCTTAGGGCACATGATATTTTTTATGGTTAAAGATTGTTCACCAGCCCCTTTTACTGATTTAGTAATCTTCAAGCCACATCTTTTTCCTTCAATGAGATAGTAATTATTTACTTCTTCTCTGCCCTCCAAGATATCTTCAATCTTGATACTAGAATATAGCTTCATATAACATCCCTCCTTTATTGAAATAATTACCAGAATCATATTATCACTACATACCATACTTTGTCAAGACATTTTTTGGAATTTTTTATATTTTTTTTTACATTTTTTATATAAGGTCAAAATCCTTATATATAGCTGCATTTCGAGCGACTCCTATTATAAATGCTTTTGTTGACGGATTTTCGGTTTCTGATCTATTAAAATAAGCATCTATTATCATCTTATCAGTATTAAAGTACATTAAATTTATTAACTTCGTAACGCTCCATTGTACATTATTTGCTTTTGTGTGATATTTTTTAGCCACCTTTGCATACACATTTCTTTCAAAATCATTTATTGCCTGCTTGTCTTCTGATGCAACTTTTATACAATCTACTAAGTATTCATATGCAAGTGAATTTCTTCCCAACTTAAAATTTTTTAATTCAATCATTATTCTCTCATCCACTACCAACTTTCCAACTCCTTCTAATTTTTCATCTTTTGCTTTATTTTTTTCTACAAATGTATTATCATTTTTATAATTACTCTTGCAGTATCGGTACTATCATGGGATCTCTCTTGAGAATCCATGTTGGTATATAGAGATTGAAATGTTTTGGGTACTTTTGTTAGAGAATTGGAGGATCTTATGAGTATTAAGAAAAACCGGATTATCAGCGTTTTGCTGGCTCTCACCCTTTGCATCATGTGTGCAACCTCTGCTTTTGCAGACAGTTCTACGTCCGTTACCGAGGACACAAGCAAGCAGGTAGTGTCCGTCGCCGTTGATCCCAACACTGCTCGGGCAAGTGGTGACATCATCGGTGCATGTGCCGGAGATATCTCTGGTGGCAGTGGCACCATCTCCTGCACTCTTGGGAAATCCAACTGGAATGCTTCCATCATGGCTGGTGTTTCTTCCAGCAGTGCCAGTGGCAACATTGACTGCTATGTCCAGCTCCCCAATGGCGACGTAAAAAGTCTTGGTGCAGTCCCTGCGTCTGGTGGCACAACTGCCGCTATCCCGTTTACTCACTTGAACTCTGGTACGTACACCTTCTATTTTGAGTGTTCCACCCGTGCAAGAGTAAACGTTTATGGGTACATTTTCGATTAAGCTTTAATTTTCTCAAGCATTTTGATCTCTAAGTAAAAGCGACCTTATGATTAGTCATAAGGTCGCTTTTATTATCTATCCATATTAATTTCTTCATCCGTAACACAGTTAAGTTCTACATTATAGTATACAACTCTATTATCTGATATCGATACATTATTTTTCTTTCCAATTAAACTTTGTGAAATCGGTAAATAAGTTTCATTATTAAGTTGAATTAATTTATCATCAATTTCCATAAATAAAATACCCTTTTCCGTATATGTAGGTATATTTCCCAGTTTAAAAGCATATTTTCTTATATTAACATCACCTTTTTTTAATATTGTTGGAAATAATGAATACATATATCTTCCATCACTATATAACTTTAAAGCTATTTGACTTAAATCGAACTCATCATATTCTTTTGTTTCATTATTATATTCATACCTTTTATTTTCGTTACAATTGATTATCTTAGTAGAAGTATTTTCTTCACCATCATTATAGGTTGTTGTTTCTATTTTATAGATTCCATCTTTATACCAGATACTTTTTGTTTCTTTTATTCCATTATCACCATAATTATCTATTTTACAATAGTAATTATTAAGACTTTCATATTTAGAAACTTTATTACTTATATTTGTTAACACTACCAGCTTATAACAAGAATATCCTAAATAGAATACTATTAAAAATAAAATTATTACGGCTACACCCTTTAATAACATCTCAAATATTGAAGATTTGTGTGCTACTGGTATGGAATTTGCTCCCTTACTTTTATTATCAAGGTCTAGTTTCTTTCCTGTAACTAATTCATCACAAGAAATCTGTAAGGTTTCACAAATCTTTTTCATCCTTGATGTTCTCGGTGTAGCCGTGCCTAACTCCCACTTAGATATCATTTGTCTTGATACTCCAAGTTTGTCTGAAAATGCTTCCTGAGATAATCCACTTTTTCTTCTTGCTTCGTATAATCTATCTCCAAATGAACTCATTATTTAAATTCCCTCTCCTAATTATTTTCTTTCGTACCTCCTTATACTTTATCTCTATACAAGTAAAATTATAATGGCTCTTGATTAAATTTTCTACCAACTTTAGTTTGCAATTTGTCAACTTTCGACATTTTTTTGCAAATTCAACATCAAATTTAATCTTATTTCGTCACTTTTTGTATTTTTTAGTATAATTTTGGTACTGGATATATTTTACCATATTTTTCTCCATCTTGTAAATAATTTCCACAAAATTTCTTATATTTTTTAACAAAAAATAACTAATTATCGAAATGATAATTAGTTACAGTGGTGTTCCTGAGAGGATTCGAACCTCCGACCAACAGTTTAGGAAACTGCTGCTCTATCCAACTGAGCTACAGAAACATATTATAGTAGCTATTATAGCACTATTTACTTAACTTGTAAACATTACTTAATAGCTACCGAAATGTATTAAAATTCTTTCCATCCATCTAATTTAGCTCTCTTTATTGCGCCAATTAAATTAGCTCTTATGTTTTTGTTCTTATATTCTAATTGCTTTAATAATTCTAATGCATATTCTCTTGTAGAATTGCCATCCATAGGACAAACCTTAGGCATTATTGGTATCTCTGCTTTTTTTACAAAACTCCTAGTCATCTTTTCCGACACATATATTAATGGTCTAATAAGAGTCATTTGTGATCTATCCATATATGCAACCGGAGAAAATACTGAAATATTTCCAGCATAAATCATATTCATTAAAAATGTTTCTAATACATCATCTTCATTATGACCTAATGCAATCTTATTGCATCCATTTTCTTTAGCAATTGAATTTAGCATTCCCCTACGCAAATTAGCGCATAAAGAACACGGATTTTTTTCCTTTCTTTCGTCAAAAACAATTTGTTTTATATCACTCTTAACAATTTTCAACTCAACATCAATATCTTGACAAACTTTTTTTAGCAAATTATCATCAAAATTATCAAATCCAGGATTTATTGTAATTGCAATAAAATCAAAATGTTTTGGATAAAATAATTGTAAATTCTTTAAAGCATATAAAAGTGATATAGAGTCCTTTCCGCCAGAAAGAGCAACAGCAATTTTATCCCCCTCTTCAATCATTTGATAATCATCTATTGCTTTTCTCATTTTTCCTAATATTTTTTGTATCTCTTTACTCCACAAATTTTTTCATAGCCTCCGTTAATTCTTCTAGTCTCTTATCTGCATCTTCCATGCTTTCTCCTCTAACGCCCATATAGAATTTTATCTTTGGCTCTGTTCCTGATGGTCTTACACAGCACCATGCATTATCAGTTAAATCATAGTATAATACATTTGATGTAGGTAAATCTGTTTCACTTCTTTCCCCATTCTCCTTTACAATAGTATGTTCTTTATAATCTCTAGCTTCTATTACTTTATATCCTGCTAAAGACTTAGGAGGATTTGCTCTCATTTTTTCCATTTTAGCTTTTATTTGTTCAGCACCATCTGCTCCTTTTAATACAATTGATATTTGACCTTCTTTATAAAATCCATATTTTTTGTATATATTAAGCATCTGTTGCCATAATGTAATTCCCTTGCTCTTGTAATATGCTGTTGCTTCGCATAGAGCCATTACAGCAGATATTCCATCTTTGTCTCTCGCATGTGGACTTATTAAGCATCCATAGCTTTCTTCAAATCCAAATTGATATGAATATGTATGTTGTTCCTCAAATTGACGTATTTTTTCTCCAATCCATTTGAATCCTGTTAATGTTTCAAAAACTTTTAAACCGTAGGCTTTTGCTATTGCTTTTGCCATATCAGATGAAACTATAGTTGTAATAAATGCTCCGTTATCAGGCAACATTCCTTTTTCTTTCTTTTGTGATAGTTCATATTCAGCAATTAACAATGCTGACATGTTTCCAGTATACGCAATATACTCGCCATTATCATCCTTTGAGTATACTCCTAATCTATCTGAATCAGGATCTGTTGCTAATACAACGTCTGCGTCTACCTTTTTAGCCAATTCTAAAGCTAATTTAAATGCATTTTTATCTTCTGGATTTGGATAGCTAACTGTTGGAAAATCTCCATCTGGCTTTTCTTGTTCTGGCACAACAAATACATGTGTAAATCCTAATTCTTTTAAAACTCTTTGTACAGGCACATTTCCAGCACCATGTAATGGAGTATATACAATTTTTATATCGTCTTGAACTTTTTTTATTACTTCTGGATTTAAAACTAATGATTTCAATGTATTCACGAATTTATCATCAATTTCTTTACCTATTTCTATATATAATCCTGCTTTTATAGCATCTTCTTTATTCATTTTCTTTATTTGTGAAAATTCTGTTTTGTTTACTTCATCAATTATTTTTTTATCTTTAGGTGGTATAATCTGAGCTCCATCATCCCAGTAAACCTTATATCCGTTGTATTCTGGAGGATTATGACTTGCTGTAATCATAATTCCAGCTGTACATTTTAGTTGTCTAACTGTAAATGATAATTCTGGCACTGGTCTTAACTCATCAAAAATGTATGTCTTTATTCCGTTAGCATTTAAGCATAAAGCTGCTTCTTCACTGAATTCTTTTGACATATGTCTTGAATCATAAGATATTGCAACTCCTTTTTCTTGTGTTCCTTCTTTTAAAATGAAGTTTGCAAGACCTTGTGTTGCTCTACCAACAGTATATTTATTCATTCTATTCGATCCAGCTCCAATTACTCCTCTTAATCCTGCTGTACCAAATTCTAATTCTTTATAAAATCTATCTTCTATTTCTTTTTCATTATCTTTAATTGATTCTAATTCTTTTTTTGTTTCTTCATCAAAACAAGGATTATTTAACCATTCTTCATATTTCTTTTTATATTCTTCCATCGTTTCTTCCTTTCTATATAAGCACAAGAAAGAAAATAAGTTATAACTCATTTTCTCTCTCTGTATAAATCTTATTTATTTTTTTCATGAAAATCAAGATATAACTTTCTTGCTGTTTCTGGACTATCTACACCTTCTGCATTTTTTACAGGTGCAAATTCTTCTTCTCTCTTAACTCGCATTATTGCTAGGTCATCAAGACTTTCGAATGCATCAAATAAAAATGATTCGAATTTATAAGCATTAGGCTTATCTGGTACTACTAAGTTTCCATTATTGTCTATATATTTTGCTTTCTTAAATGCGATATGATATGGTAAATTCATTTGACTTATTTTTTCTATTGCTTTTATATTAAATAGGTTACATAATATGTGAGATTCTCCATATTTAAGTTCACCATTTTCGTTTGTTTCCGCAGCCATTTCAGGTGTTATTTCTGAATATTCAATTACACTTGGCTTTCCATTTCTTTTACAGAATACACCAACTTTTTCTTGTGGATTTGCTTTTACTAAGCTTTTTCCAGCTGCTAGTACATTTTTGTCTTCTGCTAGTCCAATTAAAACAGCATCTACTGGTTTTACTAATACATTATCAACTCCACCAATAAATACCCATTCAATGCCTCTTGCTTTCATGTCATAAATTACACCATCCCTAAGCATTGATTGAAATATTCCACCATGTCCATCAGCTGCTTCTTTAATTTTTCCATTTTCATCAATCAATATTTTACCATCAGTTGACAACATTGGCAATTTTCCTTGTTTGAAAAATGTTACACATTTTTCTGGATAACCAAAAAAGTTATGCTGTTTAAAGAATTCTACAGTTGGCTTGTTATTTTCTTCACTAGTCATTATGTACCATGGGATATCTACTTCATATTTTTTTCTTGCTTCATTTAATGTATCTGTAAGAATCTCAAATATTGATTTATGTGTATCTAATCCTAAGTCATATGTTCCTTTTGGTCCGCTATGTCCTAGTCTAGTTCCTTGACCACCAGCCATTGTTACTACTGCTAATTTTCCTTCTTTTATCTTTTTTTCACCAATAGCTTTATACTTCTCATATTCTTCTTTTGACAATTTTGACTTGTCCGTATAGTCAATAGGTTCAATCTTTGAATCCATAAATGATGGCTTTTCTTTGCTATTCTCATATAAAGTCTTTACTTGATTAAAATCAATAGTTAATATACTATCTAAAAAGTCTTGTTTTTCTTTTTTGTCAGTAAGTCTATTATACTCGTCTAATAACTGTTCCTGGCCATACTTTGCTAATGTTTGCTCCACTTGCTTTAATTTTTCGTCCATTTTTCTTCTCCTTTTGCAAATTTTTTATACGGCTTCGGCCACGATAGACACTTCATGCCATTAATATCTAAAATCATGTATTTTTTAGATATTAAATATAATATACCATGATACAAAATTAGTCAATTATTTTTTCACCTGTTGTGAATAAAATTTTATCATTTCGTTTTAGTGCCTCTGACATAAAATTCCTTTGTGTTTCAAAATTGTAACATGTAATTATTTTCACACTACTTTTTTCATTAATTGTTTTACTAATATATTCCCTTACTTCCCTAATATATCCCATACTTCCTTCTATAATAAATATTATATCCTTCGTATTAGGAATTTCTTTTTCAATAATTTTTTCAGTTCTGTTAAAATCTACTTCCTTTATAATATTCCTATCATATTTATATCTTCCAACTAATGCTTTAATTTCGTCCTCTATTTCATCTTCCAAAAAGGTAACTACCCTCGTTTTTTTAGTATTTTTATTTTTCAAATACTCTAATAAAATCACACTTAAATGATATTTACTTGCATAAAAGTCGCATAAATTTTCAATTTCCATACTCGACCCCTTTCTTTGGTATATGTTACCATTTTATTACAAAAATGTCAATATCTTGACACAATAAATCGTACGACAAAATTCGACATTATTTAAATTGCAACTTTTCACACATTTGTATATTTTTAGATAAAACGGTAATAATTTTATTAAATAGCAAAATTTTATAAATTATGAAAGGAATGGTGAAAATGACAAAATTAATAAAAAAACCTATTTTTATAACTATTACTGCATTTGTTTTCTTCTTAATATTTTCAGCATATTCTTATGCGAGCAGTATTTCTTCTGATTTAAGTAAATCAGTTTTTAGATTACATGTTATTGCTAATAGTGATTCAGATGAAGACCAAAGTCTTAAACTGCAAGTACGAGATAAATTACTAGATTATATGAATTCTATAACAGCAAATGTAAGTTCAAAAGATGACGCCATCAAAATTGCTCAAGACCACCAAAAAGATTTTCAAATTATTGCGGAACAAACCATTTTAGATAAAGGATATTCTTACCCAGTTACTGTTGAAATTGGTAATTATGAATTTCCTACCAAACATTATGGTGATATAACATTACCTTCAGGATATTATGATGCTCTTAGAGTCAAAATTGGTGATGCCTGCGGTCATAACTGGTGGTGCGTTATGTTCCCACCTCTATGCTTTGTTGATGTAACCTCTGGAATTGTCCCAGAAAGTTCAAAGGATCAATTAAAAGAAAACATGTCGTCTGAAGATTATTCAATTATCTCTAATGATAATTCATTAACAGAATTTAAATTTAAAATAGTCGAATTATTCAAAAATTTTAATACCAGACTTGCTAATAAATAGTTATTTCTATATTCAATATTTTTATTAAAATTATTGTAAATTTCCTTATAATATGTTATATATTATATGATTATATATAAGCGGGGTAATAAAATTGGATAAATTCGTAATAAAAGGAAATACAAAATTAAACGGTGAAGTAGAAATAAGTGGTGCAAAAAACGCAGCAGTTGCAATATTACCAGCAACTTTATTAATTGACGGCATAACCACTCTAGAAAATGTACCTAATATAAGTGATGTAAAAATTATATGTGATATTCTTAGTACACTTGGTGCAAAAGTTACATGGGAAAGTGAACATTGTGTTATTGTTGATTCTAGAAATTTGAATAATACACATGCACCTTTTGATATGACAAGTAAATTTAGAGCATCTTATTATTTATTAGGTGCCTTATTAGGTAGATGCAAAAATGTTGAAGTTGGACTTCCTGGAGGATGTAATTTAGGAGCTAGACCAATTGATCAGCATATAAAAGGTTTTGAATTATTAGGTGCAAAAGTTACAGTTGGTCAAGGAAAAATTACTGCTAAAGTTGATGAATTGACAGGAAATTCAGTATATTTTGATGTAGTTTCTGTTGGTGCAACAATAAATTTAATTCTTGCTGCTGTTTTAGCTAAAGGAACTACTGTCCTAGATAATGTAGCTAAAGAGCCACATATTGTTGATGTAGCTAACTTCTTAAATACCGCTGGAGCAGATATTAGAGGAGCTGGAACTGATACGATTAAAATAAATGGTGTTTCACATTTACAAGGTAACCATACTTATTCTATAGTACCTGATCAAATAGAAGCCGGCACATTTATGCTTGCTGCCGTAGCTTCAAAGGGTAATATACTTATAAAAAATTGTATACCAGAACATTTAGAATCTCTTTCTGCTAAAATATTAGAAATTGGTGGAAAAATCGAAGATTATGGTGATTCTTTAAGAGTTAGTTGCAATTCAGATTTACAACCTACCAATATAAAAACTTTACCTTACCCAGGTTTCCCTACAGATTTACAACCACAAATGGGTGTTGTATTATCAATTGCAAAAGGCACAAGTCTTATTAGTGAAAGCATTTGGGAATCAAGATTTCAGTATACTAATGAATTAATTAAAATGGGAGCCAAAATTACTGCACATGGTAAAACAGCTGTATTTGAAGGGGTCGATAAGTTAACTTCAGCACCTTTATATGCTACAGATTTGCGTGCTGGTGCCGCTCTATTAGTTGCAGCTATAATTGCTGATGGTACAAGTGAATTATACAATATTCATTACATTGATAGAGGATATGAACATATTGAAGATAAATTTAGAAAATTAGGAGCTACAATAGAGAGAGTTACCGAAGAATAGGACGTAGAAATGTTTAAATTTTGTAATTTATATAGCGGAAGTTCAGGAAACTGTTCATTTATAAAAACGGAAAATACACAAATATTAGTTGATTGCGGAGTTTCTTCAAAAAAAATTGAAGAAGCTCTTAGTAGTATTGGTGAAAGTGTTGATAACATCAATGCTATTATCATAAGTCATGAGCATTCAGATCACGTAAAAGGCCTTGCAGCTATCTGTAAAAAACATAATATTCCTATATACGCTAATACTAAAACTTTTGAAAAAATTAATCAAAATATTGCTACAGAAAATAAAAGAAGCTTTAATTCAAATGAAAAATTTGAAATCGGTGATATAACTGTAGAACCATTTTCAATTCCACATGATGCAGCTGACCCTTGTGGTTTCAATTTATTATCTAATAATGAAAAAGTTAGTATTGCCACAGATATAGGACATATGGAATCTAAAATATTACATAAACTTGAAGGTAGTAATCTATTATTACTTGAATCTAATTATGAACCAGATATGCTAAAATCTTCAAAATACCCATATATGTTAAAGAAAAGAATCTTAGGTCCTTATGGACATCTTTCAAATGAAGATGCAAGCACAACAATTTATGAGTTAATAAAATCAGGATCAAATAATATAATGTTAGGACATTTAAGTGAACATAATAATTTCCCTGAACTAGCTTATCAAACAGTAATGACTAACTTAATCTCAAAAAACATTGATATAGACAATTTAAAACTCGAAGTTGCTTACCGTGATAAGCCCAACTCAGTTATTGACTTAAAATAAAATATATTATGGAGTATTATATGTTAAAAATTAATATTTTATGTATTGGAAAAATTAAAGAGCCTTATCTCAAAGAAGGTATCAATGAATATGCTAAACGTCTTAGTAAATATTGCAATTTAAATATAATTGAATTACCTGACAAAACAATTCCGGAAAAACTTAATCAATCAGTTGAAGAACAAATTAAAAATTTTGAAAGCGAAGAAATAATTTCGCATATTCCAAAAGATACTTATAAAATTTGTCTAGATTTAAGTCGGAAAAAGTTACTCATCAGTTGAATTTGCTAATAAAATTTCAAATATTCAATTGCAAAACAGTTCTATAACCTTTATCATTGGTGGATCTTTAGGAATGAACGAATATTTAAAAAATTTGTGCAACGAAAAAATTTGCTTTTCAAAAATGACATTTCCACATCAATTAATTAGACTATTTTTATTAGAGCAAATTTTTAGATCATTTAAAATAAATAATAATGAAAAATATCATCATTAAATAATTATTTATTTTTTTCTTATGTATTTGTATATTATTTTTGTAGAGGAAATTATAATAAATTTGTTTTGGGGGACACTTATTAAAAATCTTATCTATAATTATGAACAGGTTTATAAATAGAAATATTAATTTCCTCTACAAAATTTAAATCTATTTAATTTTATTTAAAAGAATTTTAGTAAATATTTTTACAATTATTTTTCTTATAAAATAATATATTAAAATATATGAACTAAAAATAATTAATAGTTTTCTCATATTTCTCCTTTTTCTTTTGTTACCCTGCTCATAATGTTACACCATAATCTTCCTTTTGTCAACAACAATCGTATTCTATTATTTGACATAATTCGACAATTAATAATTATCTACATATTATTATTGCTGTTATAATGCTTGCAATATCTGCCAAAATCGCAGGTATAAGAATCTTTTTATTATTACTTATTTTTACAGAACTAGTATATACAGCAATTACATAAAATGTTGTTTCCGATGCTGCCATGATAGTTCCTGCTATCATCCCTTCTCGCGATTCCGTACCAAACTTAGACATTATTTCCATTCCCATTCCCATTGTTGCACTACCTGATATCGGCTTTATAATTGCCAATGGTATAACATCCTGTGGAACATTAAATCTTTTCAATAAAATTTCTAACATACTAGAAACTTTATCCAGCATTCCAGATTCTCTCAATATTCCAATTGCTAAAAAAATTGCAATTAATGTTGGAAATAATTTTATTGCAATTTTTATTCCATCTTCTGCTCCTTTACAAAACAATTCAAAAACATTTTTATTTTCTTTTAATCCTATAAAAATAATTATAGATAAAATAAATGGAATAATAAATGATGAAAAATATATCATATATTCTCCTTTATAATTAATTTTTTTATTTATTAATTATTTTTTAATTTTTATTATAATTTATTTTATTATTTTTTTAATAATTTTATAA